>Ga0255756_1000323_pt1 | contig 58485 bp, 61 predicted proteins | sample 011ome_20_FD_179956 | JGI IMG/M metagenome (GOLD analysis project Ga0255756, IMG submission 179956) | Coastal salt marsh microbial communities from the Groves Creek Marsh, Skidaway Island, Georgia - 011509CT metaG (version 2) | ecosystem: Environmental > Aquatic > Marine > Intertidal zone > Salt... | reverse complement strand
TATTAATCGCCCTATCTGGTGGATGTATCGGAGGAATCTACGACATAATTCTGAACACAAAAAGAAGCAATAGGTTGAAACTTGGGCGCTGGGACGAATATCCAACCCCATCCAGCCATCGGTCAGATCCAGTCGTGGTGAGACAATAGATTTCGCTGGCGCTCATCTATACTCACACTCTACGTTCTGCAAGAGACCATGCGAATTGAAGAACAAATTGAATACGATATAGAACCCCAATTGCATGCTGCAATTACGAAGCTCCGCGAGGAAAGCTTTCCGGAGGATCACAAGCCGCGTTCGTACTACCAACAGTTACCTCATTTCAGGTTTCTGGCGTACGAGGATGAAACCTTGGTAGGGCATATGGGCGTTGACCATCGAGTCGTCTCGGTGGGCGAATCGGTGTTCTCGACCTTTGGGGTGATTGATCTGTGCGTGCGTGAGAAGTATCAGGGGAGAGGCGTTGGCTCTGCCTTGTTAGGGAGGATTTTGCAGTTAGCCAAAGACAAGGGAATTGATTTTGTCATTCTAGTCTCTGATATCGATCGATTCTATGAAAAGCATGGGTTCATCGTGATTACTCCCGAGTTCCGCTGGCTGAGAATCTATGACCATAAGACCGTAGGTATCGGGAACATGCGACTCGACGTGCCGATGATGGTGAAACAAATAGGTAAGAACCCGTGGCCTGACAAGCCGGTTGACTTGCTGGGTTACCTTTTCTAAAAGAAGGCAGAACAAGCGGATGCAGACTAAGCCCCGAACGCTCATTCTTCGCTTGCTTCGCATCGGGGCTAGCTGATCCTGGACGTTGGTCCAGAGAAGAGAAATGACATGAGAACAAGACCCTTAACCATCTTGGCAGCACTTATCCTCGCAGGTCTCGCAAGCAGTTGCACAAAAGGCTGGCAGTTAGACTATGGGAAGCCTGCCGCTCAGTTTCATGCGCATAAGGTTGCGAGTAAAGGTAAGCCATTTATCGGGAAGATGATCACAGTTAAAGGGAAGGTGCTTCGCGTCCAAGATCGCGATGACGGTAACCATATTTACTTAGAGCACAACATTCACTGCGTCTTTCCAACTTGGCATTGGGGCGAAGATAATCTAAATCCGGGCGACGAAATATATGTAGAAGGATTTCTGGAGAAATGCACCGAAGGTGATGTTCAACTTAACCCAGCCATAAAAAGAGATTCTACCGCCTCATTCACGCCAACAGAATAAACGCCGAACAATTCAGTGGTGGCAACGGCCAGGGCCGTGCTACACTTCTGACTTCGGCTAGAGATGAGAAAGGAACGTGTATGCTCCACTTGAAACAAGACCACCACCTGAAGTCCCTATGCTTGCTGTCCATCCTGACCACTTTCCTTCTATTAGCCATGCTCGCAGTTCCGGCCGCGGCAGAGACGAAGACACCTGCCGCCAACGCGCCATTGGAGGAAGCCCGTGTGTACCCGATGGCCTGTGCGAAGGCGGTAAACGTCGAATCCGTACTGAGAGGGCTTCTCACACCCATTACGGCGCATAGCGATTCAACGAAGGAAATCAGCCCAGCCAGAGAAGGATTTTTCGTTGGACGCTGGCAAGGCGAACGAGGGTTGGTCCGAATATGGCCAACTACGCCCTTGAGCGTATGCGAGACACGCTCGCGTCCGCTCAAGACTGACATTGGATCTTGAGAAATGAAATGGATACGAATAACTCTGTGTGGCGCTGTGATGCTGTTAGGGATGCTGATCTGGCTGCAAGCGCAGTTTGCTGGCGCCCACTCGAAGATAACACTTGAACGTCACACTGAAGTCGTCGACAAGATTGAAGCTCAACTGGCAGACGGAATTTCAGAGACGGACCGTATCCACCTGCAAGGTCCCAGCGACTTCGTCTCCGAGGTACTGGCAAGAACGAACGCCATTGCCTTGGCGGGTTGGGCTGTCAGCTTCCTTGGGCTGCTCCTGCTGATTGCCGAAGTCACACGAAAGAAGAAGGGATCCAAAACCTTGGAGTTTACGTCGCAATAACGCCGAAACTCAAGGTGGACGTTCGACGAAAGAAATGAAACATTACAAAACACTGACCACATCAGCTATTTATCGAGATGGCGGCTCGTTAGAAGCTCGATTCCAGTGTGCCGACAGGAGCTTTGAACGTTTTCCTGAATTATCAGTTCAGCAGCTAAAAATCGGAAACTTCAGCAATTCTTTGCTTCGATCCAACGGCTCATAAACTCAGTGCTGCGATGGTGATGATGGCGCAGCATCCGGCCGGTGAAACATTGCTTTCGATCCTCGGTGAGCGACAAAATCGCGGCCTCAAACAATTGCGGCAGTCGTGGCAACCATTCTGCCGCGTCGAAACGTTCCTTCGCGATCTGTTGGCCTTGCGCCTGCACCTGCGACCATCGTGCCGCATCTGTATAAAGCGTAATCGCGGCGTCGGCAAACTGTTGCGGATCTGCTGAGATCGCGCAGCCCCAATCCATCGCCCCGGTTACGCCTTCCGCACCGATCGGCGTCGTGACCGAAGGCGTGCCAGTCTCAAAGCCATCAAACAACTTCCCCTTGAGCCCGGCACCGTAGCGGAGCGGCGCACAATTGACTCGATAGTTTGCCATCGTCGCGAGTGCCTCTTGGGCGCGGCCCTTAAACCAGAATCCCGCCTTCGGCGTATGTAGTTCGACTTGATACTTTTCACCATACGAGCCGTAGCAATGCAGCTCCGCCTCTGGCAATGCCTGGCGAATCAGCGGCCAAATAGCCTGCTTGCACCAGCGCGCGGCATCGACATTGGGGGCGTGCATGAAGCTGCCGATCATGATAAAATGTTGCCGCGTTTCGAAGCTAGGGAATTTCGATTCGGCTAAATTCAGCCCAAATGGCCAATACGCAATTTGCGCCTCTGGGATGTTAAACTGAGTGCGCAACACTTCCATCTCATGCTCCGAAATAATCAGCGTCAGATCTGTGCGATGAATCGCTGCAATCTCGCGCAGTGCGATGTCGTTATACAAATCTAGCTCACCGCCGTGTTTGAGCTGCGCTTGCCGCGCCTCGCGTAGACAGTGCAGGTCACTGGTATCCAGCACCCGTAATGCCTGAGGACAGGCTTTTTCGACCCGCCAGCCGAATTGTTCTTCGATCATGAAACGATCGAAGATGACGACATCTGGTGCGAGTTCCGCGAGCCAATTATCAAATGCGGAATCATTCGGCTGCACCGCGTGTGTTCCCACGCTCAGCGTCTCTAGATCAAGACTGTGCTCAGATGGACGCGCGGCTGAAGTAAAGCTGACTCGATAGCCGGCCGCCTGCAGCGAACGAATAATATCTACAGTCCGCCGCCCCGCAGCAGTCGAGCTGGGCTCAGGCCAAACCTTACCAATTATGAGGCAATGCACCGCGCGTGGCACTTAATTAATGATTCCACCACTACTGAGGAAAATCCCTTTCAAATTCATCTCCAACTGGCGCGGGTTCGGTGAATTATCGATCGCATCGGCTTTCGAGATTAATCCCCCCTTCACGAGGCGGAACAGATCCTGATTAAAAGTCTTCGAGCCATTGTCCTCCGAGGCTTCAATGACGGCTTCGAGTTTTTCGAATTTTCCGTCCTGAATCGTCTTACGTCCAAGCGCGTCCAGCACGAAGACCTCTGACACCGGAATACGGCCTCCACCCTCCATCGCCGTCAGCAACTTCTGTGTAATGGTTGCACGAAGCGCACCAGCGAGTTGACGCTGCAAGGATTGCTTACGCTCTTCTGGGAAGAACTCAAAGAGGCGCTGCACTGCCTGTTGTGCATTTGAGGCGTGTAATGTGCCAAACACTAGGTGCCCAGTTTCTGAGGCTTGCAGTGCGGTTTCGAACGTATCGCGATCACGCATCTCGCCAACTAGAATAACATCCGGATCCTGACGTAGCACCGAGCGCATGCCTTGAGCAAAGCTGGGGCAATCGATGCCAATCTCACGCTGATTGATAATCGATTTCACATCTGCATAAGTATACTCGATCGGGTCCTCCAAGGTTACAATATGTCGATCATAGCTATGGTTGATGTGATTAACCATAGCAGCTAAAGTAGAACTTTTACCGGAACCAGTGGCACCACAAAGGAGCACAATCCCATTTTTCTCTGTGCATAACTTCGCGAGAGTCTCGCCATCAATGTTCAAGTCTGAGAACGTGGGTGGGTGATCGCTCACATGGCGCATCACAATACTGGGCAAGCCTCGCTGCAAGAAACCGTTCACCCGAAAACGGCCGACACCTGGGGCATTGTACGAATAGTCTACCTGCCGATTTTTCACCCAAATATCGTGAAACTCGGCGGGCACAGACTGTTCAATAAACTCTCTCACCTCTTCCGGCGCGATCGGGTCCATCTCGACTGACTCCAAGCGCCCGCTTAGCCGAAGAAATGCTGGTTTATTGGATTTAATGTGCACATCGCTGGCCCCATTTTCGACAGCGAGGGAGAGAAGGCCGTGAATTGTTTCAAGAACTGACATAATGGACTATAGTTAGTTTGAGAGGAATACGAAAATTTCTATTGAATAAGCGGCATGATATCGACGTGCTAATACAGAACTGCGGTCATGTGACCTAAGCCAATCCTTTTCAAACAGAACATGAACACAAATCAATTTTCAGGCGTTTTCACTGCTTTGGCCACGCCGATGCGCGAGGGTACCGTCTCCTTTGAAGATCTCGATGCGCTCGTCGCGCATCAGCTTGATGGCAATATCGGCGGACTCGTCTCGGTCGGCACCACTGGCGAATCCCCCACACTGACCCACAAGGAGCATATCGAGGTAGTGCGTGCCACAGTGGCAGCCGCAGGCGGCAAGGTGCCGGTGATCGCTGGGACTGGCTCGAACTCGACTGACGAAGCAATCGACTTGACCCGCCAAGCCGAAGCAGCTGGTGCGGACGGCTTTCTAATCGTAGCGCCTTACTACAACAAGCCCAGCCAAGAGGGTCTATTCCAGCATTTCAGCAAGATTGCCGAGTCAACCGAGAAGCCTATCGTACTTTACTCAATCCCATCACGCTGCGGGATTGAAATTTCAGTCGACGTCACCGCACGCCTTTACGAGGCGCATCCACACGTCTGCTGCATGAAGGCCGCCGAAGGCTCGTGCGAGAAGGTCGTCGATTACGTCCGTGCGCTCGGCCCCGACTACGCAGTGATGAGTGGTGACGACGGTTTGATCCTACCCTTTATGTCCGCAGGCGCAACTGGTGTGATCAGCGTGGCGTCAAACCTAGTGGTCTCCCCGCTTGTGCAGATGGTACAGGCTGCAAAAAATAACGACTACGCGACCGCTCGGGAGACCTACTTGAAGTATTATCCTTTTTTTAAGGCCATCTTCCTCGAGCCAAACCCAGTACCAATCAAGTACGCACTCAAGCAAGCTGGGATCATTCAATCCGATGAAGTTCGCCTCCCTCTGAGCAGCCTGAGCGATGGCACGCGCCAAGCGCTTGATACGCTCTTTACAGACTTCTCGCTCGTCTAATCATTTAAGAAACACCCACCTGCTATGCTGCTCAAAATTTTACTCAACGGCTCACGCGGACGCATGGGCCTCGCCATTTCCGAAATTGCCGAAGCGCACGACGCGGTGATCGCTTCCGCTTGTGACGCAGGTGACGATGCCAGCGCAAACGTCGCCAACTGCGATGCGATCATCGACTTCAGCTTTCATGAGATTACTCTTGGCATTGCCAAACTTGCAGTCGCCAACAACATCCCACTCGTGATTGGTACCACTGGTCACACCGCCGAAGAGAAAGCTGCCATTCTCAACGCAGTGGCAGGCAAGATTCCAGTGGTCTGGGCAGGTAACTATTCTGTAGGCGTCAACACGCTCAACTATTTGACCCGCAAGGCCGCCAATATCCTTGGCGATCAATACGAACCTGAAGTGCTCGAAATGCACCACCATCATAAAAAAGATGCGCCCAGCGGCACTGCGGAGCGACTGATACAAATCCTCCAGGATTCCTATGCGCTCAACGACGAGCAGGTTGTGCATGGCCGTGAAGGCCTCGTCGGCGCACGCCCCCGCAAAGAGATCGGTGTACACGCTATCCGCGGTGGCGACATCGTCGGCGAGCACACCGTCTATTTCTGCGGCGCAGGTGAGCGCATCGAACTCACGCACCGTGCGACGGATCGCAAAATCTTCGCCCAAGGATCAGTGCGCGCAGCACACTGGGCAGTCGGTAAAGCCCCTGGCGTCTATAACATGGAAGACGTCCTTGGCCTAGTCGATTAACCTGAACTCACACCGAATTTGATCGCCCGCATAAAAGGCATTGTCCTCGAAACCACTGCCCTGCTCGTCGTCATCGAAGCCGGCGGCGTCGGCTACGATGTCCAAATACCGATCACTACGGCAGAGAAAGTACCTGGGGTCGGCAAAGAGTGCAGCCTGTTCATCCATGCGGTCTATCGCGAAGACAGCGCCGCGCTGTATGGCTTCGCCACGCGCGAAGATCGCGACTTCTTTCGTCTACTGGTTGAGAAGGTTTCTGGCATCGGCCCCAAGATCGGCATCGCTATTCTCAGCCGTATGTCGGTCGAACTGCTGCGTGGCGCGATTGCCAGTGCCGACATCGCCCTACTTTCAAAATGCCCCGGGATTGGCAAAAAAACAGCCGAACGGCTAGTCATTGAGCTCAAAGACAAAGTCAGTCTCAGCGCGGCAGTCACTGCCACTGATGCAAATGGTGCGACTACAAGTGCCTATCAAGATGCAGTCAGCAGTCTGATTATTCTAGGCTACAAGCCCGCCGATGCCGATAAATTTGTGCGCAAGGCCTCCAGCCAACTGCCGGCGAATGCGAGTGTCGAAGCGCTCGTCAAACAAGCACTGTCGTAAAGCATGTCGCCAATCTAGAGGGAAACGCTCTGTAGTTTCCATGCACCTGCCCCGCACAATGGAAACGACGGAGCGTTTCCCTGCCAAAAGAAGAATAAAGCGCGCTGACTAAAAGCTAGCCAAAGAGCTTTGAAACCCAGCAGACCATCGCTGCTGTGACTGCCGTTCTCGAGTGGGTGACGGCAATGGTTCAAACAACCGCTGCTCCAATATCGCCGAGTAAGCCTGATACTGATTGATGCGATCAATCTCACGCTGCCGGCGTGCTTCGCGTTGGAGTAGCGCCTCGACGTCGACACTACTGAGCTGTGGCTCTAATGGTGCCAGTTCAGGGGTGAGGCCCATTAAACGCAACTGCGAGGCGAGACTTCCACGGCGAGATCCGACTGTGCCTTGAGTCGCAGCAAAGCGGTTCATATCAGACTGCAGCACCTCGGTGAGCTCTGCTGCCGAGGTCATACTCGATGCTTCTCGAATCACAGGTCTCAATAAAACGAAGGCCGCACTCACACAGGTAGCGACGCCGAAGCCAAAAAGCCACGCCGTTAAACGACTGGCTTGAGAAGTTTTCTTCGCCGCCAGAACACGAAATTCAGCCATTTCCAAAGCTTCCGAAGCCGCGGCGATACGCATCGCTTGATGCAACCGATAACGCGACTCAAGCTCAGCCTTTCGAGCAGGACAAACCGCAAGTTCCTCGCGCAGCAATTCGATCTCGACCGACGAGATCTCTTGGTCGAAATACAAATTTACCAGCTCTGTAAATTTTGATTCCTTCATGAGAAATCGCTGCCCATCAAATCACGTAAGCTCTCCCGAGCACGAGCAATACGACTTTTTACCGTGCCGACACTAATTTCAAGCGTCTGCGCAATCTCCGCGTAGGTTAAATTCTGCACATTACGTAAAGTCAGTACTTCGCGATGCTTCTCATCGAGGCCAGACATACACTCAGACACGCGCTGCACAAATTCTTGAGTGACTGCAGCCTCTGAAGGCGTCTCGCCTTCGCTAGGCATTACACTTTCCAGGGTGAGATCGTCATTTGCACTGAGCGGTTGATCCAGCGAGACGGAGTAGTCCCGCTTGCGACGAAACCAATACCAGTAGCGATTGTGGGCTAAATTCGTGGCAATTTGATAGAGCCAAGTCGAAAAAGAGGCATCACCGCGAAATTTGTCTAATCCGCGGTGAGCACGAATAAACGCGTCTTGTGTGACTTCTTCCGCATCTTGCTGATTCTTCAACAAATGGTGTACACGTGCAAAAATACGATCCCAATAACGCGCGACCATATCGTCATACGCGGCAAGATCGCCATTTTTAATTCGCTCGATCAAAAGATCGTCTTGATATGCAGCTTCGCTTTTTATTCTCATAGGCGGGTTCATTTACAATAGATCGTTAAGAGCTTAGATTTGTTCCCATTAAATTCGTTCAATTAAAAAAATTCCTGCACTTGACAAGCCGCCCTCAAATCAGTTCGATCCTGCGCTTTTAAAGTGGATCGTTAGCTCAATCGGTAGAGCAGTTGACTTTTAATCAATTGGTTCCGAGTTCAAGTCTCGGACGGTCTACCACTTTCATAAAAGCCTGTGAATACCAATTATTTGCAGGCTTTTTTGCGTTTTAGGCAGGGAAGCTGGTAAATACTAGTACACCTTCAAAAACAAGCGCTCTAAAAGCGTACAACAGCATATAAAGCGCCGACCTAGCAGAATGCCCGGGGCGGGAGTCGAACCCGCACGCCATTACTGGCAAGGGATTTTAAGTCCCCAGTGTCTACCATTCCACCACCCGGGCATCGGTTGTGTCGTTAAACAAGCGCCGAAAAAAGCAACCTGCTCGGGCCTTGGCAAGTCTTGATCACGACGATTCAATTATTTCGAGAGGTCGTAGATCGCGTAGCCGGCTAATGCGTTGGGAAGCACTGTGCATTCACTGGTCCAATTACCGGAAAGATAGACGCGGTTCTCGATCTTAATTTGCCGTGCTTGGCAAAATGCATCAAACTCGCTGACTGAAAATGGATTCGACGGCAGGGTCTCATACCATGCACGCGGATACACTTCATTGATAGTGCGTTGCCCTTTAAAGAGGAAATTCAGGCGATTCACCCAGAAGCCATGGTTGACGAAACCAACCGTCACGCGCTTGCCGACACGTAAGCCTTCTGCCAAGATCGCATCCGGATCGTCAACTAATTCAACCGAACGGCTGAAAATCACGCGATCAAACGCATTGTCATCAAATGTCGCCAAGAGTGCACCCACATCACCATGATACGCGGGCACGCCTCGCTTTACACAGCTGAGGATGCGCTCAAAGCTAATATCCACACCGACACCATAGACTGACTTCTTTTGCTTCAAATACTCGAGTAGCACGCCTCTGCCACAGCCCAAATCGAGTACACGATCGCCCTCACCGACCCAGCGGGCGATGATTTGAAAATCAACTTGTCGTCTTTTTTTGTTGTGAGTCATATCGTCAATTACCGATCAAGAAAGATGCGGATCAAATCGTACAGTTCGGGCGAACGCACAAGGAACGAATCGTGGCCAAAGTCCATCGACAGTTCTGCATACGTTGCATCTTTACCTAGACGTAACAGCGCTTCCGCAACTTCACGATTTCCTTGTGGTGGGTAAAGCCAATCGGAGGTAAATCCAACGATAAGCCCAGGCGCCGTGACAGCTGAAAGCGTGTCATCCAAGGAAACTGGACCGTGTAAATCGAAGCGGTCCAGTGCCTTGGTCAAATACAGATAGGTATTGGCATCAAAGCGGCCAACAAAACTCTGGCCTTGATAGCGCAAGTAGCTCTCCACCTCAAATTCGACGTCAAAATGCTCCTTGCCAGCATCCTCAGTACGCCGCTTACGGCCAAACTTTGCTTCCATTCCAGCATCAGAGAGATAGGTGATGTGCGCCATCATCCGAGCCACCGCAAGGCCATGCCCTGGCGGTTGATCTGGATCGTAATTACCATTGTCCCAAATCGGGTCACGCATGATAGCCTGACGACCGGTATCATTAAAGGCAATGGCCTGCGCGTTGTGGCGTGCACAACAAGCCATAGCGATATAGCGCCCTACCCGCTGCGGGAAATCAATCGCCCATTGCAGTGTTTGCATCCCACCCATACTGCCACCAACGACCGCATGTAAGCGATCCACACCCAACGAATCGAGTAACAGGCCCTGCGCTTTGACCATATCATGCACGGTCAACTTTGGAAAATCTAATCGATATCGCTCGCCAGTTTCTGGGTTGATCGAATACGGCCCAGAGGAGCCAGAACAGCCTCCCAGTGAATTCGAACAAATGACAAAATAGCGCGACGTATCAATCGGCTTACCTGGGCCAACGGCGAAATTCCACCAGCCCGACTTACGCTCATCAATACTGCGCACACCTGCACAATGATGATTTCCACTGAGCGCATGGCAGATGAGAATCGCATTATCCTTAGCCGCATTGAGATGCCCATAAGTCTCATAACGCAAAGTCAGCCCCGGGATAATTCCCCCCGATTCGAAGTGAAACGGCTCGTGAGAAATAAAATCCTGATACTCGACAAAGCCAACGTCTCCCCCTTCGTCTGAAACTTGCGGCGCTGCTTCGGAATCATTCATAGCTCAATAGTCAAAGTGGATGCTCTAAACAGAGCCAGTATAAATGCAGCCCCTGATATGCGAGTGTTGACACTCAGAGGAACTAAAATCCTTTAATTTCAAAGAGACTGGTCACACTCGCATTACCGTGAATACGCTTAATCCCTTCTCCTAACAATTCCGCAACACTGAGCACGGTGATCGGCACGCCGTCACGCTGTTCAACCGGAGTGGTATCCGTGGTGATTAAGCGATCCAACAATCCACTGGAAAGTCGCTCGTAACCCATATCGTTGAGTACCCCATGGCTAACTGCAGCCATGACGCTCTTCGCCCCATTTTTTTTCAATAATTCGGCCGCGGCGCACAAAGTACCTGCGGTCTCAGTCATGTCATCAACCAGAAGTATATCACGCCCCTCAACATCGCCCACCAGCGAGGTCGCCTCCACGGTCTCTGCCGAAGTACGTCGTTTCGCAATAAAGCCGAGCGGTACATTCAGCATCCCTGCATAAGCTGACGCCATCTTCATACCACCAACATCGGGCGAAAAGAGCGTTAAATTGCTAGTGTCGATATTCTTCAAATACTCAAACAGAACAGGTGAAGCGTAAAGATGATCGACTGGGATATCAAAGAACCCCTGAATCTGCTGCGCGTGAAGATCCACAGTTAACACTCGGGTTGCGCCTGCGGAAACCAACAAGTTGGCTACGAGCTTGGATGTAATTGGCACACGCGGCTGATCTTTCCGGTCTTGTCGCGCATAGCCGTAAAAAGGAATCACCGCAGTGATGCTTCGAGCCGAAGCGCGACGGGCCGCATCAATCATAATGAACAACTCCATCAAATGCTGATTGGCTGGATTGCAAGTGGACTGAATTATGAAAATATCCGCCCCGCGAATGTTCTCATTGATACGAACAAAACTCTCACCATCTGGAAAGCTGATTACCGTCGCATCGCCAAGAGGCACATCCAGATAGTCGCAAATATCTTTCGCCAATTTCGGGTTAGAATTTCCGCAGAATATTTTCAGTGAGCTTTCTTTCATATCAATTATTCACTTGTGCCACGTTCAGGCAGAGACTCGACTCTTTTTTCTAATTTATTGAATCTTTTGAAGAGATCAGGGAGACGACGCTGTAAAACAGCAACCCGATTATAGAGCATAATCGGTTCAGCAGTGGGACCACGCACCGTCTCTTTGGCTTTAAGCGAGCGCGACACACTGGTGCCACCAGCAACTACCGCACCGGAGCCAATCGATAAATGCCCAGCAACTCCAGCCTGCCCAGCGAGTATGACGCCATCGCCCAATACCGTACTACCAGCGATGGCTACCTGAGCAATCACCAGACAGTGCTTACCGATTCGCACATTGTGCGCGATTTGCACCTGATTATCGAGCTTAGTGCCAGTACCAATGATTGTGGACCCAAAGCGAGCGCGATCAATCGCGGTATTCGCACCAACATCGACATCCGCTTCCGTCACGACATTGCCAATCTGGGGAATACGCTGATGCGCGCCGTCAATAAATTCGTAGCCATAGCCATCGGAACCAATGACACAGCCGGATTGGAGCCGATTACGCTCCCCTATGACACAGTAATCGCCGATGACCACCTGTGAGAACAGATACGACTCATCCCCCACTTTGGCATATTTACCGACACAGACATGCGCTTCGAGCACTGCAGCACCAACAACCGCACCTTTGCCGATTACGCAAAACGGACCAATAGATGCGGAAGGCGAGACAATGGCATCGCCATCAATGAAAGCAGTCGGATGCACGCCGGGCGCAGGCAGCGGCTGTAAGCTTTTTTCCATATCGCGGCACAACAGCGCGAGCGCATACGATGGATTATCCAGCTTGATGTGTAGCTGCCCCGCCTTCGGTGCTTCGGTATAATCACGCGGCAGAAGCAGTACTGACGCAGCTGAAGATGCGACTGCATCGCGATACTTGGAGTTGCCCAAAAAGGACAAATCACCTGCCAGCGCTTCAGCGAGTGAGGCGATTCCAGCGATCTCGCCTAGATATTCACCAGAAAGTTGCACGTCGTCACCGACGATTTCCAAGATACGTTGAGTGGTGTATGCAAATGACATATTAAAGAGAAAACAAAAAACCCTGTCCTTAGCGAGAACAGGGTTTTTGAAAATTGAACTTTTTGATGCACTTATTCGCTAGCATTCAAGACTGCGATCACCGCGTCGGAGATCTCAAGATCTTCCGCAGCAAAGACCACTGTATTGATCGGCACAACCAAGTCGATGCCCTTATCCATAGCGACCTGTTTCACTGCTTCGACGGCCTTCTGCTGCAGTGGAGCAAGCTCTTCTTGTTGCCCTTGCTGGGCGAGTTGCTGCGCCTGCTGGCGAAACTGCTGAAACTCACCTTGAGCAGCTTGGAGTTGAGCCTGTAGACCTACGATTTCCGCTTGCGCTTCAGCCTTTGCTTCGTCGCCAAGTGCAGGATTGTTCACTTTTGCTTCAGCCTCGCGACCTGTTGTCGCGATCGATTCGATGTTAGCCTGCATTTTCTTCATCTCCTCCTCAACTGGAGCAACAGAGCCTTTGACCTTCTCGACCGCTACCTGAAAGGCAGTATAATCATTCAAGATACGCTGCACGTTGACCGTACCGACGACTGGAGTCTTCTGAGCGAAGAGGCCGGCTGCACAGAAGGCAGACGCAAGAAATAGAGTAGTTATTTTTTTCATAGATATACAACTTGAGGGTTTTTATGAGATAATGCAAGCAACACTAGAAGCGCGTGCCAAAGGAAAAGTTAAATTGTGCGCCGTTGTCTTCTGCGTCATCAGGAACTGTGAGTGGAAAACCTAGATCGAGCTTCAAAGGAGAACCCATCAGGATGATACGTGCCCCGATACCCCAATTAGAAGCATAATCTGAAGGGCTAAAATCATAATCGGACTCATTAACAAAGCCCCAATCATAAAAAGCAACTAGCCCTAAAGGTTCCGCAAGCCGGAACCCATATTCAAAAGACAGCATCCCATAAGAGTTTCCGCCAGCGGCTTCTTCCTCGTCATCTGAATCACGAGGGCCTACGTCACGGTACTCGAAACCGCGCAAACTATCAGGACCACCTAGATAAAACCGGTCATAGAACGGCACATCATCACTATCCCCATACGGCGAAGCGGCGCCAATACGGCCAATAATAGAGAGCGTCTGGTCGTATTTATCAAAGGTTGGGATGAATTGTGCCGTACGCGCCTCGAGCTTGAGATAATTCACATCACCACCAACCCCAGCCAGCTCAGAGGAAAGCGTGGTGCGATTACCACTGCGCGTGAACATCAGCGAATTTCGGGTGTCGCGAAGCAACGATAAGCCGACCTTCGAGACGATATCTGCCTCACCATCGGCCGCCTGATAGACATCAGCAATGCCGTCGCTTGGACGTGAGCCATCTGGGTTATCGTTACCTTGGTCAGGCCCAAAATCCACATCGAAAATCTCAACCATTTCAAAGCGATAAGACAGGCGCGCTTCGACCAACTCGAAGAGACGACGACGCAGGTAGAGTTCAAAACCAGTACGCAGCTCATTATAATCGCTACTGTTATAGTCCGACTCTGTGCGGAACAGCTCGACTCCAAAGGCCAAACGCTGCTCGAACAACCAAGGCTCCTCGAAAGCAATCAAGATCTCATTACTCGTGCTGCCCAAGGACGCTCGAAAGCGGAATTTCTGACCATCTCCACGGAATCCAGAGCGATAGTTGAACAAGTCGAAATTTCCCTGCGTCAGCTCGAAATAAACCACCGCGCGCTCAACGGAACCGAAGCCGGCACCGAAAGTGAAGTTACCCGTACGACCTTCGCTGACTGTGACACTCAGATCACGACGCCCAGGTACATTCGTCGCCTCGGGGTTCATGCGCACATCACCAAAGTAGCGCGTATTGCGCAAACGGTTCTCACTGGTTTTCATACGCTTCAAGTCAAAGACATCGCCTGGGCGTAAGGCCAACTCGCGAATGATAACACGGGTCTTGGTGATTGTGTTACCCTCCACTTTAATCGATTCGACATAGAACTTTTCGCTTTCGCGCACACGAAAGACCACGTCAATCGCACGTGTATCCATGTTCGGCACGCGCTCGGCACGCACGCCTGCATCTAAATAACCTCGTGATGTGTAATACTCTCGAACAGCCGACGCCGCGGCATCAACTTTTTCAGGAGAAAACGGGTCGTTGGTCGCAGTCTTGACAGCTCCAAGCAGCTCACCAGTGGTAAAAATCGTGGCATTGTCGATCGATAGTTCTCCGACAGTGTATAACTCGCCTTCTGTTACAGGAATGGTGATGTAGAGCTGCTCATCGGTCTTAAAGTCGAGCACGACATCGTCTGCATCGATAACGACATCCAAATAACCTTGGTTGCGGTAATAGGAGCGCAACAGCTCAAGGTCTTCCTTGAACTTAACCTCATCAAAACGGCCAGATCCAGTGAGCCACGACAGCCAATCGGCCTGCTGCGTCTCAAGCACCTTGGCCAATTCCTTATTTTCGATCACAAAATTTCCCTCAAACCGCAGGCCTTTAATTTTAACATTTGTACCTTCATCGATATCAAATAGCACAACCGCATAGCCAGTATCTTCATCACGTTGGATGCGATAATCCACCGTCACATCAGGATAACCCTTCTTCACATAGTAGGCCTCAATCTTGTCAGCAGCTTCGCTGACTTGATATTCATCCAACGGCACACCGGCCTCCAATTCTCCCTTTGAGGACAAGCGACTTTCTTTATATTTCTGATTCCCAGAATATGTAATACGCTCGATCGTATACTTGGGGATTACCTCGAAGATCACATTCACAGAACCATCGTCTGAATTCTCGACTTTCACTTCGACGAACTCAAAATGGCCAGTGCCGTACAGCGTGCGAATCGATTGATCAATCAACGCTGTATTATAATTCATGCCTGTGCGCAGTTGCACATTGCTGAATACGAACTCCTCACTTACAGACTTAAAGCCATCGAACTCGACTCGCACTGCATTGACCTTCGGGTATTCTTGGGCAGACAGAGCTGTAAAACTGAAAAAAACAGTACAGTAAATCGCGGTACAAAAAAAAGTTTTAATAAATAACATTAGTAGGTATCTCAAAATATAATTGAAGAACTAGCGATGAAAATTTTCGTAGCGAGTGTAGCGACGGACGAATGTTAAATCGATCTCTCCGATCGGACCATTACGTTGCTTCGCAATGACTAATTTAATGTGCTCCTCAGCAGAGGGCAAGCCGCCATCCTGGACACCCTCGTCATCGTCATCACGCTTCTTCGGGCGATGCAACAGCAAGACCACGTCGGCATCCTGCTCAATTGATCCAGATTCACGGAGGTCAGAGATACGCGGATCACGGTTTTCCTTCTCAGACTCACGGTTCAGCTGACTGAGCACCACGACAGGAATGCCCAACTCCTTCGCCATACCTTTCATTCCACGGGAAATGTCTGCGATCTGTTGCTCACGCGGCATGCGCGGATCGGAACCTCGAATCAACTGTAAGTAGTCGACCACTACTAGGCCTAGAGGGCTCTTGGTGTGCAGCCGACGTGCTTTCGCACGAATATCTAAAATAGTTGAGCTGGCATTATCATCGATCCACAATGGTGAGCTCTTCAGCTCTTTCGCCGTAGTAACGATGTCCTCCATGTCTCCCTTCGAGGCGACACGATCGCGAATACGCTTCATGTCGACGCGTGAGCGACAGCAAATCAAACGCATCGCCAAATCTTCCGAGGTCATTTCCAGACTAAAGACCAGCACTCCCGAGGGCTTACGGCCTTCCGCGGGCAACATCGCATGCTCGGCGAAATTCATCGCCAAAGATGTCTTACCCACCGAAGGACGAGCCGCCAACACGATCATTTGCCCAGGATGGAAACCATACGTCATACCATCCAAGTCGCGAAAGCCAGATAGCACACCGCTAATATCATCCTTACCGCTCAATAGCGCTTGAATATTAGAAACTGCCCCATCGACTGCCTCACGAATCGGCGTCGCACCTTCTGTAACGCGGCCGCTGCTGATATCGAAAATGTCCTGCTCGATCTTTTCGATGAAGGTCGACATATCTTCCTGCTGCTCATAACAAGCCTCGATCGTCTCGCGAGAGGTGCGGATTAAGCGACGCAGCAGATACTTCTCGTGAACAATTCGTGTAAAGAAGCGTGCGTGGGCAGGGGTTTCGATTCGATTTTGAATCGCATAGATCGCGGCAATACCGCCGACCTCTTCTTCCATGCCGTTCTTACGGAGATAATCCAAGAGGAGAATCTCATCAATCGGGTCACCTGTCTCATACAAAGAGAGCAGTGCTCGAAAAAGCTCTTGGTGAGAGGTCTTAAAAAAATAGTCCGGTGTCAGCTTCGCTTCAATACACTCGGTCAGAATTTCGCGCCCGCCGTCAATCAAGCAGGCAGCCAGCAGGCCTTCTTCGGCCTCCACATTGTGCGGTTGCACGCGTATCTCATTCCGCGCGTCATCCAGCTTACGAGTATCACGAAACTTACGGCCGCCTTTGTTGCCGCCGTAAGAGGGATTGGTGTGTTCAGGCGGCATGGGGCGAACTAGTGGCTAATCGACCGCACCGAATGGCTTAATCTTCGTCTTCGTCAGAAGCATCTTCAGCAGTCGCTTCTTCGATTGGATTTTCAGAAACCACTTCGAATTTGAGTTCAACTTCAACACCAGCGTGTAGCTTGATACCAGCAGTGTGTGAGCCGAGGTCCTTGATTGGCTGAGCCAACCCGAGTTGCTTCTTAACCAGCTCGATGCCTTCTTCTTTGAGGCGCTCGATCAAATCATTGGCCGTCACCGCGCCGAACATCTTGCCGCCGTCGCCAGTCTTCACTGCGATTGCAATGTTGGTCTGCTCGATCTTTTCGCCAAGTGTGCGTGCTGATTCGAACTCTTTCTGCTCACGAGTTTCGCGCGCTTTGAGCAGTGATTCGACATGCTTCTTATTCGCCTGAGTGATAGGCAAAGCTTGCTTGCGTGGAAGCAGGAAATTGCGCGCGTAACCTGCACGCACTGTTACTGTGTCACCCTCGGCGCCGAGGCCTTTGATGGGTTGGAGGAGGAGAACTTCAGAGTTAGCCATGATACGTTTAATTTAAACTGTGAGATACAGAGGAGAAAGGAGATTTAAAACGGCACGTCCTCATCAAGCGTGTCGTTGTCATTAGAGAAATTTGCTGCTGGAGCTTCGGGTGCTGCTGTCGAAGCTTCAGATGTATCAGCGTCAGCAGTCGTTGACCGCGCGGGCGGCGAACTCTTTTCGTAGCCAGCGCTGGATGGGGCACCGTCGCTATCTTCGCGACTGCCAAGAAACTGAAAGTTCTCGAGTACGACACTCAGCTTACTGCGCTTTTGGCCATCAGATTCCCACTGATCGAGCTTCAAACGGCCTTCGACCATGATCGGGCGGCCCTTACGCATATATTTGTTGATCACCTCGGCTTGCTTACCGAATGCATCGATATCGACGAAAGTAGTCTCTTCGCGCCGCTCACCATCTTTGGTAGAGTAAACTCGCGAAGTCGCCAAACCTAGCTTACAGATCGAATTGCCATTGGCCGTCACGCGCAACTCGGGGTCGCGGGTCAGATTTCCCATTAGGATGACTTTATTAAATGAGGCCATGGCGTTTCAGTTGTAAGGAGAAAAGAAGCGACGAAGCAATCAGACTAGACTGACTGCACGAAGATCCGATTGACGCGCTTGTCGAGACGAAGCTTCTCTTGGAGTTGAGCAGGCACTGTGCCTGGACCTTCGAAATAGACTTCGAGGCTGTGGCCTTGAGTGAAGCGACGATCCGCAGCACGCGCGAATTCGCGCATCCCGAGATCTTCACTGTCAGTGACCGTTCCACCGAGTGAAGCGAGAATTTCAGTCAAATCAGCCAAAAGCTTAGCGGAATCGTCTTCTGATTCGCGGAGGTCGAGGATGAAAGTAGTTTTGTAGTTGTTTGTAGTCGTTGCGCTCATGCTATGGTGCCGTGCGTTGGTTAATGAAGTTCATGGCGTGCTCAGGCTCGTTGTCAATAATGAGCTGAAAATGCTCAAGATAAGTCGGGGTCTGATCCGCCAAAAGTTTTTGTTCGTCCTTTGATAGTTTACTCAAGACGTAATCTGCTAAGTCCATTTCTTTGTGTGGTTTCGCACCAATTCCGATACGGTAGCGAAGAAAGCCCGGCCCAATCTGCGCGAGCAAATCGATAATTCCATTGTGACCACCAGCGCTACCAGCCAAACTGAGCTTAGGTCTGCCGAGTTCGAGAGTGATGTCGTCGTAAACGGCGACAAGCGATGAGGTCGGGAGCTTTCGATAGCGTAGAATCGCACCTAGTGACCGTCCGCTGGCATTCATGAAGCATTGAGGCTTCACCAATAAGAGCTTTCGCTCTTGATAGCACACAGTCGCTATTGCCGCTTCGAAGCGGGCTTCCGTCTTCCACTCGGCATCCAGCTTCGCAGCCAGTTTCTCAACCACAGCAAAGCCGACGTTGTGCCGGGTGTTGCGGTATTTAGAGCCCGGATTTCCGAGGCCGGCAATGACCGCTATGGACATTTTAGAAAGAACGAAGAGAGAATCGAAAAAGCTTCTCTCGAAAAAAATTACTCGGCGACGTCGCCTTCAGTAGCAACGTCGTCACTGACTTTAGAAGCAGGCACTTCGTCAGCAGCCACTTCAACAGTCTCTTCAGTGGTTTCAACCGCAACTGTTGGAGGCTGGCAAGAAACGATCACTTGGATCGGCGTACCGAGGTATTCAACACCGTCAAGCACAGGAAGGTCGCTGATGTGAATTGCCGCGCCAACGATGAGGTCCTTCACGTCGACTTCAATATGATCAGGAAGTTTAGACGGGCGGCAGCGAATTTCGACTTCGAGCGTCTTGTGGTCAATCATACCACCCTCTTTCACACCAAGTGCATCCGCTTCACCGATGAGGTGGACCGGCACATGAGCCACAAAGCTCTCACCTCGAGCCACTTCAAGGAAGTCGATGTGATTAATGCAGTTCTTCACTGCATTACGCTGGATCTCTTGAATACTGGTCAAAGCAGTCTCGCCCTTTTCATCAACCAATTCGACCAGAACAGCGCCGCCGCCGATCGAGCGTTTAAGATCACGAAACTCGACTGCAGAGAGCGAAATTGAGCGTGAATTACCTTTACTGTATACGCAGGCAGGAATATTACCTTCAGCACGGAGGCGGCGTGCGACGCCACGGCCCGTATTTTCGCGGTTAATGATGTTGAGTTTGAACTGTTTCATTGTCTGTAAAATTAGATGAAATGCGCCCCCCACATGGAGGCTTTTGCTATTAGAAAACCGCGCACCATAAAATAGAGGCTCGGAAAAGCAACCTAAAGTTTCGGCATTTTTTGAAAGGCTAAAAATATTTCCAGTCCGTTATAGCCAAATGCACAAAAAACAACTCGCAAAAAAGCCCAAATCGGCATTTCTACAATTTTAAACTGCGCATGTCACAAGACCCGACACCTCCATTGACTAACGAACGACGCGACGCGCTGCGCTCAATTCCATTCGCACAGGCTCCCTCACCGAGCTATATTGTTCACTTGGATCAGCTTGAAGCAAACTGTCAACTGCTCCAATCTGTAGCTAAGCGTTCCAGAGCCAAGGTCCTACTGGCACTCAAAGGCTTCGCGTGCCACAGCACCTTCCCACTGATCAATCGCTACCTCAGCGGCACGACATCCAGCGGCCTCCACGAGGCTCTACTTGCCCACGAGCTATTCGGCAAAGAAGTACATGTCTATTCCACTGGCTACAAGGATGCAGAATTGCAACAACTTAGTCGATTTGCACATAGCCTCGTATTTAACTCTGCCCAACAACTCGCCAGAGGCATTGCTCAACTCCCCAGAGAAAACCGCCCCGAGCTAGGCCTACGTATTAACCCCGAATATTCCGCAGTCGAAACAGAGCTCTACGACCCCTGCTCACCAGCATCCCGACTCGGCACTACGCGCGCCGCACTCAACCGCGCGCTCTCAAAACTCGCCGATAACCCACTCAAACACATCGACGGTCTACACTTCCACGCGCTCTGTGAGCAAGACGCTGATGCGCTCGAACATACCGCCGACGCATTTGAAGCAAAATTCGGGGACCTCATCCCTGGACTCAAATGGCTCAATTTCGGCGGCGGTCATCATATAACTCGACCCGGCTATGACATTGATCGCCTGTGCCACACAGTTCAACGCTTTCGTGAGCGCTACGACGTGGACGTCTACCTAGAACCAGGCGAAGCTGTGGCGCTCCACACCGGCGTGCTCGTCACTACCGTACTTGACCTCATTGAAGCTGGCGACCAGCAGATCGCTATTTTAGATACCTCGGCCACTTGCCACATGCCGGACGTGCTAGAAATGCCCTACCGCCCTAACATACTCGATGCCGACCAAGCGGGCATCCAGTCTCACACATACCGCCTCGGCGGCATGTCCTGCCTGGCGGGCGACGTGATCGGCGACTATTCCTTTTCCGAACCGCTACAAATTGGTCAGCGCATCATCTTCCTCGACATGTCCCATTATACAATGGTCAAGAATTCGACCTTTAACGGCGTGCCCTTACCCGCGATCTGCTTATATAGCGAAGCATCTGGGCTTCAAACTGTGCGCAGGTTTGGCTACGAAGATTACCGCAACCGTCTCTCATAATAAAGTACAGAGATCGGCATTGAATAACATGTACTAGACCCTACTGTTCATCTTCAAGTAAATGAAACCCCTCACTTCATCTGCCATTTTAGGCGGCATTGTTCTGCTACTTTTAGCAATCGCCTCAACTACCTTAATTTTTAATCTACGCTCTCAGCAGGTCGAAACAACTCAAGTGACCACCGAAACTGCTCCATGAAACTAGAAAAACACCCCTTTATCCAAAGTATCCCAGAGCCACGGCGCGAGGCCATTCTCGGCGAAATCGAGGTCCTGGAACTACAGCAAGGCGATACCATCTTCCTAGAAGGCAGTCGACCCGATGCGCTTTATGTTATCCTAGAAGGCCTTGTCGCGTTCACCAAAGTTAGGTCTGACGGCCCGAATCACACGGTGAGCACATCTGGCGCAGGCAGCTTTTTTGGAGAAGTCGGCGTATTTACTGGTGAGCAACGCGCACTTAATGCCAGCGCTAAGTCCGACTGCATCGTTGGTCGTATTCCAGAAAACACCGTCAACAAGATCATCGAGGATGCTGCACCGCAAAAAAAAATTCTCGATAGCGTAATAAAGCACCTCAAAAGTACCACCTCCCACTACATGGAGGAGGTGACACGCAAAGAGAAGCTCTCACTGGTCGGCACTATGATTTCGTCAATCCTGCACGATTTCAAAAACCCCTTTTCCATTATCAGCCTCGGCTCACACATCGTCCAACAGCGCCACGGCAAAAACGACCCCACGACTGCAAAAATTTGTACCAATATTGAAGCACAAATCCGCCGCATGTTGGACATGGCCAATGACCTTGCAGCCTTTGCCCGAGGCGATGGCGAGATCGAAATCGCTTACATTTCGATGGAAACCCTATTTGAGCATTTCCGCGAGCTGAATGCACCGTTCTTTCAAGATGAAACTGTCACCGTTGAGATGAACCCCAACAACGTCTCTCTATCAGGTGACGCGAGTAAACTACTACGCGTACTACAAAATCTCGTCGGCAATGCGATCGATGCGATCCACCAAACCGAAAAGCCTGGAATCATCGTCATCACTGCAACCGACAAGGGAGATACCATCTACCTCTCGATTTCAGACAACGGCCCTGGCATCCCCAGCGAAATTCAAAGTCGCTTCTTTGAACCCTTCGTCACCTTCGATAAGAGCGACGGCACTGGCTTGGGCACCGCAATCGTTCGCTCCATCGTCGACGCTCACAACGGTAATATTATGTTCGCGACCAGCACTGCAGGCACCACCCTCACGATCCAACTCCCCAAAGAACACAAGGGTGACTGAGCCCAGCTGGCCTCTTCCGTATGCTCGCCACATGGATCTCACTACAGTTTGGCGTGGTATCACCGCCGCAATCGAGAGACTACTCTGCCTGAGCGGGCCCTATTTAAGATACTCGAACCAGCAGAGGCCGACTCAGGTTGCCTCAAAGCAGTGCACCGTTAGCCATTAATACCCAGCTTCTCGAGAATACGATCGAGGTCTTCGTTGCCAAAATATTCGATCGTCAACTTACCTTTTTTCGCGCCGTGCTTGAGCATACAACGGGTATTAAAGTGCTCGCCGATACGTTTCTCTAAGTCACGGATGACGGTCGCCTCGGCCCCAGCCGATTTGGCCTTCGCTTTTTTAGAACTACCAGTGCTCTCCTTTAAACGGCGCACTTGCTGCTCTGCCTCGCGAACGCTCATACCCGTTTCAATAATTCGCCGCGCGAGTAACTTCCGGTGCTCCTCATTTTGTAAACCCAGCAGCACTTTGGCATGCCCAGTCGAAATAAGACGACGACTCAAAAAGCCCTGAATCTCGGTGCCCAGCGAAAGCAAACGTAGCGCATTGGCAATCGACGCACGCCCCTTGCCGACACGCTCGGCCACCGCTTCTTGGGTCAAATCAAAATCACGCACAAGACTCGCATAGCCCAAGGCCTCATCAATCGGATTGAGGTTCTCGCGTTGTAAATTCTCAATCAATGCCAGAGTCGCCGAGGATGCATCGCTGGCCTCAATCACGCGTGCAGGCACAGTTTTTTTGTTTAAATACTCAAACGCGCGCAAACGCCGCTCGCCAGCAATCAACTCAAACCGTTTCCCCTGAATGCGCACCACGATCGGCTGGAGTAGACCTTCGGATTGAATACTCTTGGCGAGCTCTTCGACATGCTTCGAGTCAATCTCGCGGCGTGGCTGGTAAGGATTGGCCACTAGATTCTTAATCGGGATCTCGCGATAACCGAGCGAGGCTACCGCAGCTGATGCTGCCACTTTAGGTGCCACCCGCTTGCCTGTAGCTTTTCTTACCGATGCAGCAACTTTTTTCGGTGCCGCCTGCTTTGCACTGGTACCAGTGGTACCTGAAATAAGGCCGCCGAGGCCGCGGCCGAGTCTGCTTTTAGAACTTGCCATAATTATTGATCGATGGGGATGAAAATCGTTTCGCCAATACGTAAATCCTTTGCTGGATTCACAATTTTGTTGGCATTCTGAATATGCTTCACCGTCGAGCCATGCTGACGAGCGATCGCGCTAAGCGTATCGCCACTGCGCACAACATAAGGCTTTCCTGCCTGTGGATAGTCTTCTGAAAAATGAACTTGTGTTGCTACATTGGGCGTACTGTGCACCACTTTTGCCACTGCATTGATCGCTGATTGGGTCTCTTTACCCAGTGCATTTATCTGGCGAGATACTTCGTTGATAATCTGTTTCTTCTGCAACTCATCGGCTTGGCGATATTCTCGACGCAGCGATTCAATCGCACCCGAAAGGCTGGAAATCTGCGACTGCGTGGTCCGATTCGAAGCAGCCGCCGTGACTTGCGACCGCAGTTTAGCGTTCTCCCGGCGCATATCCTCCATTTCAAGGCGGAGCGATTTAAGCTGCTGCGCGAGTAGATTCACATCCTGACTCAAGTTGGCAACAGAGACGCGCAAGTTATCAGACTGCGCGGATAAGGGTGCATTAGTTAGAAGGGCTCCTAAAAGAATCGCTAGAGCCACGCGGAATTGCTTGATCATAAGATCTTTGAAGATTCAAGCACACGGGCAAAAGTCAAAGCCAGAAAATAATGAGATCGAGAAAATCGTGGTGCTTGCCCTTCACGGCGTAGCATCTATATCAATTTAACTATGGCTACCACTAGCAGCTACTGGGTGCACGACCTCAGCCCCTTCCTTATACGTTTCCCTGAGAATCCACTCGGGCTCGATGGCATCCGCTATTACGGCCTCGCCTACCTAATGGGCTTTCTAGCCGCTTGGGGATTGCTACGCGCGTATGACGCCCGCGGCAAATTCGCCATCAATGCAGACGCCCGAGCCACCTTAATGACTGCAGTGATACTCGGCGTAATTGTCGGGGGTCGCCTGGGCTACATGCTATTATACGATTTGGAAGCTTTTTTGCAGAATCCATTGTTAGTCCTGAAGGTAAATCAAGGCGGCATGGCCAGCCACGGCGGCTTTGTCGGCGTACTGCTCGCGCTGGCTTGGTTCGCGAGGAAATATAACTATAGTTTTTTCAAGCTCGGTGATGTCATCGTCACCCTCGCGCCGCTAGGCCTATGCTTCGGCCGAATTGCCAACTTTATTAATGGCGAACTTTGGGGGCGCGTGACTGAGATGCGCTGGGCAGTGATCTTTCCCGACAGTCCCATGGTTTATAACACAGCGCTGCACATTTTCGCCTCGGAGCCGCGGCACCCATCGCAACTCTATGCCGCAGTTCTCGAAGGTGCGTTACTCTTCGCCTATGCTCAATGGCGCTTTTGGCGCACCAGCCCACCTGCTGGGCAACTCGGCGGCGAATTCCTGATGGGCTACGGTATCGTCCGCATCCTTGGCGAACTCTTCCGCGAGCCAGACGCTGCATTAATTATGGGGCTCAGCCGCGGGCAATTCTACTCGATCTTAATGATTATTGCTGGCGCAGTGATCATTCGCATCGCGCAGCGCAAACAATCGACAGGCAACGCCTAACGGAAGCAGAGCACCGGCACGTGGCAGCGCCGCAATAATTCGGTGGTGGTGCTGCCTATCAGCAATTTTCTAATACGACTGTGCCCATAAGCACCTGCTACCAACAGGTCGATTTTGGCACTCTGCACGTAGTGCGCGATCGCCGTCTCCGCCTCACCACTCAGCAGTTGGCAAGTGGGATAGAGCCCAGCCGCATTCATTATCCGTTCTGCTTCAGTGAGTTGTGCGGCGGCTTGATCTTCCTTGTGGCTTTCGGCGACGGTCACTACGTGTAAATCAAAGGCCCGAAACAGCTCGGACTGCGCCATAAATCCAAGTGCCCGCTGACAACTGACTCCCCCATCGTAAGCAATTGCGACATGATAAATCGGCCTAAACTCCCGCGAAGTCACCACACATGGCTTAGTCGAAGCACGCACGACACGCTCTAACATCGAGCCTAAATGTTCGGTCGCAAAATTGGCATTCTCCCCGCGCTTACCAAGCAGAATCAGATCCGCCCGCTCGGCATAGCCCTCAATCACATCGACCAGCATTCCCGTCTCATGATGAAACGTGGTGCGCTCCAATGCCCCTTCAGCCTCAAAAATCGCCATGGCAGACTCTTCGACAAACTTCGCCTTCCGCGCTTCGACCTCTTGAAGTTGTGCGATCATTCCTTCATATGGTTGAATCCCTAGACTGCCGCTGAGGTCGGCGACGGCAGGGATCTCAAACTGCCGCAGATCCGTCACATACAGCACTTCTACTTTGGCTCCTAGCTGCTTGGCAAACCATGCGGCATACCGACAACTCTCTTGAGAATAATTTGAGCCATCCGTGCAAATAAGTAAATTCTTCATTATCAATGGGGCTTGAGGTTAACACGAGAATGTTCGCTTTTCTTAACTAGAATTATGTAAACAAATGCTATAAATAGCAATGCAAAAGCCGCGATTCTGACGAATCGCGGCTTAGTAATAAAAGGGTAACTGGACGCGATAAACTAGCCTTTCAGCACAAAGTCATCTGGCACGACGACATTCTTACAAACGATCAGCACGCCATCTCGAATCGCGAGATCGACACCCTCGCCGAAATGGTCAGGCAAACCAGTAGGATCGAGCATCACATTGCTACCGATACGGACATTCTTATCCAAGATCGCATGCTTCACCACGCTCCCAGGGCCAACACCGATTGCTGGTCGGCCCATGGCGACATTCTCACTCAGCTCTTCAACTGTCTCATAAGAATCCGCCCCGAGCATCACCACATCCTTCAGAGTTGCACCGCTATGCACCACCGAACGCACGCCCAATGAACAACGATCTAAGCAGCCATTTGTCACGATACAGCCATCCGCCACCACCGCTCGATTCACCTTACAGGAATTTAGCTTCGAGGCGGGCAAGAGCCGAGCTCGTGTGTAAATTTTCGCATCTTCATCAAAGAAATTAAACGGAGGAACTTCGTCGGTAAGGCTCAAGTTGGTGTCAAAAAATGCCTTCACAGTCCCGATATCTTCCCAGTACTCATCAAAGACATAACTGCACATCTTCTCCTTACCAAGCAGCCCAGGGATAATTTCCTTACCAAAGTCTGTCGTATCAGTCGCCAGTGCTTCGATCAGTGTCTTTGCGTTGAACACGTAAATACCCATTGATGCGAGACAGTAGTCTTTCGAGCCGGGATCATGCATTTTATTACGCACACTTTCACCCACGGCCAAGCCTTGAATCACCTCTGGGTCAGTTGGCTTTTCAACAAACTCAGTGATTTCAAGATTCTCATCGATGCGCATTAAGCCCAAGCCCTCGGCCTCATCCAGACCGAGCGGTTTCGCGGTGATCGTCACTGCAGCACCCGACGCATCATGCTCACGCACCACATCTACTAGATCCATGCGGTACAGTTGATCACCCGAAAGAATCACATACAGATCGTCTTTCCCCGTACCGCCGAAGTGGTTCATGTTCTGGCGCACTGCATCGGCAGTGCCTTGATACCAACCGTCACTCGAATCAGTTTGCTCCGCGGATAAAATATCTACACAGCCACCACCAAAGGAATCGAATTTATACGACTCTTGAATATGGCGATGCAGCGACGCGGTGTTAAACTGTGTCAAAACGTAAATCTGATTCATCCCCGCATTGAGGCAATTGCTAATCGGAATATCGACCAGTCGATACTTACCAGCAAGCGGCACCGCCGGCTTGCAACGCTCTTTAGTTAAAGGACTTAGGCGCGAGCCGCGACCGCCTCCCATGATAATGCAGATAATCTTACGCTTCTTCATATATATTATTTGGGGTGGACTGAGATAATCAATTGTCTTGATTCTTAGCGAGTTTAAACGCTGAATTGAAGCCTTATGTGTGGAATTGTTGGATATCTCGGCCGCGATCGAGCGGGAAGTGTGATGCTAGATGGACTGAAGCGCCTGGAATACAGGGGCTACGACTCTTCTGGCGTCGCCATCTGGTCAGATGACGGCATCAAACAGACTAAGCGCACAGGTCGGGTCGTCGAACTAGAAACCGCATTGGGTGATGATCTGGGCGGCACCCTCGGCATCAGTCACACTCGTTGGGCCACGCACGGCGACGTCACCGAAGCCAATGCGCACCCACATAGCAGTAGTGATGGCAAGATTGCGCTGGTGCATAACGGCGTGATTGAAAATTACGTCGGCATGAAGAAATTCCTCATTGAGAAAGGCTACACCTTTATATCTCAGACCGACTCCGAAGCACTCTGCAACTTGATCGCTTATCATTATGCGAAAGAGCCCGAAGTCGCCGGAAAAAACCGCTTCCTCGAATCAGTGCGCAAGAGCCTCAGTCACGTCGAAGGCACCTACGGCATCGCAGTCATCTGCACAGAATTCCCCGGCGAGCTAATCGGCGCGCGTAAGGGTTCGCCGCTAATCCTCGGCCTAGGCAAAGGTGAAAACCTGCTCGCCAGCGATGTCAACGCGATCACTCACTGCACCCAAAACGTCGTTTATCTGAACGACAACGAAGTCGTGCATCTTTGCGACGACGATTTCTCGATCACCACCGTCAGCAGTAAATCGGTCGAAGCTGTAATCCACCAGGTCGATTGGGATACCTCCGAAGCCGAACTCGGCGACTACGACCATTTTATGCAGAAGGAAATCTTCGAGCAGCCGACCTCGCTGGAGAACGGCATGCGTGGACGTTTCTCTGATGACGGCAGCACCGCCGTATTTGGTGGCTTGAACCTGAATCCGCAGGAACTACGCCAAATCGACCGCATTCTTTTCCTCGCCTGTGGCACGGCATGGCACTCTTGCCTGATCGCTGAATATTTAATCGAACGCTATGCTCGCATCCCAGTCGAAGTCGAATACGCCTCCGAGTTTCGCTACCGCAACGCGCCGTTGGATAAAAACACCCTCGTCATCGCCATCAGCCAGTCTGGCGAAACGATCGATACACTCGGCGCACTCCGCGAAGCCAGACGTAAAGGCTACCGCACCCTGGCGATCAACAACAGCGTCGGCTCCACCATTGCACGCGAGAGCGACGGCGGCATCTATCAACACGCGGGTCCAGAGATTGGCGTCGCATCGACCAAAGCATTCACTTCGCAGATCATGATTTGCGCAATGCTTGCACTCTACCTTGGTCGCCTCCGCGATCTCAGCTATGGCGACGGGGTCGAAATCGTCAAAGCACTCAAGCAAGTGCCTGCCCAAATCGAAGAAATCCTTAAGCAAAATGACAAGATCGCGGCCATCGCCAAGCAATATGCGAAGTATGAAGACTGCCTCTTCCTAGGTCGTCAGCTGATGTTCCCGATCGCCCTCGAAGGTGCGCTCAAGCTCAAAGAAATTTCCTACATTCACGCCGAAGGCTACCCAGCGGCGGAGATGAAGCACGGACCGATCGCACTCATCTGCGAAGAGTGCCCCAGCGTGTTCCTCACCACCAGTGGCGAAATCTTTAGTAAGAGCCTAGCCAACTTACAGGAAGTCAAAGCCCGCAAAGGCAAGGTCATCTGCATCGCGACCGAAGGTTGCGAAATCCCCGAAGGCGCGGTCAACGAGATTGTTAGAGTTCCCGAATGCCATGAAATCGTAACGCCAATCCTGATGAGTATTCCGGTCCAACTTCTCAGTTACCACGTTGCACTCGAACGCGGCTGCGATGTCGACAAGCCGCGCAATTTGGCGAAATCAGTGACTGTGGAGTAAGTCAGCAACGACGACTCACCCCTGCCGCTTCCAGACGAAGCGCCAAGGCATTGCCGCCCACTCCGCTCCGGCATAATCGACTCCAACACGAGAGGTCGCAACAATTTCAGTGGGGCTGACTTCGCCGTCGACATTCTCTAGCCACAGTCCGCCGACCCGTGTCAGCAGTTGATCGTTAAACGAACTGTTAATCTGGAAGTGCTTAGTCAAACGACCTGGCCCTTCGACGCTCTCGACCCCTCGAATCAGCACAGCCGCGGGATAGCCCTTCTCGCGGGTGGTAATATTGAGTAACCAATGCACGCCATAACAGAGATAAATATAGGCCCGTCCAGGTGGACCGAACATCACCACATTGCGCGTCGTCGCGCCGTTACTGGCATGTGAGGCACGATCCTCGAAACCATCGTAGGCCTCCGTCTCACAAATCCGCGCTCGAATAATTTTACCAGAATCCAGCCGGCGGCACAGTTGCTTACCCAGTAAGTCGCGAGCGACATCAATTGTCGGTCGATCAAAGAAAGCCTGATTGAGCACGCGCGCCATTAGAAATCACGCACCTTTGTGTCAATGACTAGAGTCACCGGCCCATCGTTATGCGCCTCGACCTGCATATGCTCGCCAAAGCAACCGGTCGGCACCTCTTTTCCCAATGTAGTCGAGAGCTCGCGCACAAATTGTTCATACAGTGGCACCGCCTGTTCGGGCAAAGCAGCCCGATTGAAGGACGGGCGATTCCCTTTGTTCAATCGACCAAAGAGTGTGAACTGACTAATCACCAGCGCCTCCCCGCACCCGTCGATCAGAGAGCGATTCATCCGGCCCGTTTCGTCTTCAAAAATGCGCAGCTTGGTAATCCGACCGACCAGCCATTTGACATCCTCAGCGCCATCCGTCTTGCCCACTCCTAGAAAGATTAAGACCCCCGCATTGATTGCCCCAGTCGTCCCATCGTTGACCACAACAGATGCTCGGGAGACGCGTTGAATCACTGCTCGCATGGGATACAATCCGCGCCACCTAGCGTACCACCTGATCGACCACGCTCAGGATATATGCCGCCGCCGTTTCGGTGCGCAGCACATTGGCTCCCAAGCGCACCGCCTTAAAGCCCGATTCACGTAGTTGATCATACTCCGCGACCGAGAAATCCCCCGCTGGGCCAACGGCGACGACCACTTGATCCAGTGGGCCTGCCGCATTTAATGTTTCGAGTAACGGACGGCTGCCCTCCTCCAAACTCGCCACGATCCGTAACGCACCTTTAGCGATTGGAGTCGCTTGCAGCCAATCTCCTAAACTACACGGCTCCGACAGCTCGGGCACATAGCTCAAACCACACTGCTTGCAGGCCTCAATCATGGAGACCTGCCACTTGTCCATCTTCGGCTGTCCGCGCTCCCCTTGGTCGGTAAATACAGGTTGAATCACAGAAGCCCCAATTTCCGTCGCCATTCGCAGAATCAGGTCCATCGCTTTGCCCTTAGGAACCGATTGCAGCAGAGTTACGCGCGGCCGCGGTACAGGCATGGTCTCGACAGACGCCACCGCCACACGGACTGCCTTACCATTTGCCACCTCGATCGTGCCGAGGTAGCGCGTGCCCTTACCGTCGAGTACCTCGATCGTCGCGCCCACCTTGGCACGAAACACTCGCACCAGGTGATGACTTTCCCGCGCATCCAGAATCAGGAAACCCTCCCCCACTGTCGCCCCCGTAAACAAAAATGATCGATAACGTGCCATACCCGCAACTTGACGACTTCCACCGCGCCAGACAAGCCCCCCCTCAAATAATCTCTGCAACTCACAAAACGCTTCAAGGTACCCGACATAATATTAGCCATTCCCACCGAACCTCAGCACCACGACAGGCCTGTTCTCCAATTGAAAAGCGGTTGCAACCAATGAAATCTCGACAACCATTCGCATTCATTTAAGCCAACAGCCGGCAACCTAGGATTAGTAAATCTGATACAAGTTCCTATTTAGAATTATTCCAGTTAGGCTTGCTATCCTCCAATTTTCGACTTTATTGCTACTCAGTCTCATTATTAATGCGATTTAAAACTATCTAAGAATAAAAATACGCTTCTCAACCACTGATCCGACCACACATGCAACTGTCACCACAATATAAAGAGCTTCTCGACGATGCTCTGGAGCGCAGCGGACAGCGTTCCACCAAGCAGCGCGAGCACATCTTTGCCCTGCTGCTGGAAAAACGCGACCACCCAACCGCGGACGAAATCTATGCCCGCGCCCGTCAAGACATGCCCTCGATCTCCTTGGCCACGGTTTATAACTGCCTCGAAACACTGACTGACACCAGCCTCATTCGCCAAGTCAACTTCGAGCGCGAACCGACCCGCTACTGCCCCAACCTCACGCAGCACGCCCACTTCTATTGCCGAGAAAGCGGTGAAATCGTCGACATCAAACTATCTGAAAAATTGATCTCCGAATTGATGGCCACCCTACCAGAAGGCTTTTCAGCGCAGCATATCGACATCGCCTACGACGGTAAATGCGGCGAGTGCCACGACTAACTTTTCAACTCATTTATAATTAAAATACAATGAACACGCTCGAAATCAAAAATCTCAATGTCTCTATCGATGGCCAAGCCATCCTTAAAGACTTCAATCTCACTGTCCCTAAGGGTGAAGTGCACGCACTGATGGGCCCGAATGGCACCGGTAAGAGCACGCTCGCTAAGGTCATGGCTGGCCACGAAGACTACACCGTCGAAAGCGGCGAGATCCTACTCGACGGCGTTAACATCCTCGGCGCAGCACCAGACGAAATCGCCAAGGCAGGCCTGTTCCTCGCATTTCAATACCCGCTCGAAATTCCTGGTGTATCGATCGCCAATTTCATCCGCGCCGCTCGCCAAGCACGTCTCCCCGAAGGCGAAGATATCAACGCAGTCGAGTATTACAAAGAACTCTACGCCAAGATGGATGCACTCAAAATGGACCGTAAGTTCACTGCACGTTCGCTCAACGAAGGCTTCTCTGGTGGTGAGAAAAAGCGCTGCGAGATCCTACAAATGTCGATGCTTGATCCTAAATATTGTGTAATGGATGAGACCGACTCTGGACTCGACATCGACGCACTTCGTATCGTTTCCGAAGGTGTAAACATGATGCGCGCCGAAGACCGTGCCTTCCTCATCATCACACACTACCAACGCCTGCTCGACTACATCGTGCCGGACGTTGTGCATGTCATGTTCGACGGACGTATCGTTCACAGTGGCGACGCCGAACTCGCCAAAGAGCTCGAATCCAAAGGCTACGACTGGGTCAAAGAAGCATTCGTTACCGCAACTGCGTAAGCGCGAGCTCTTCGCCATTACCAATTAGCTATTAACTATTACTTTATATGTCTGATACAGATACAGAAATCCAAGACGAAGCCATCAACGTCGATACTGAGAAGGGAAACTTCAAGTATCCTGAAAACTACGAGTTCGACGCCGGCGTAGGTCTCACCGAGGACAGCGTCAGATACATCTCCAACGTCAAAGGCGAAGATCAATGGATCCTCGACTTCCGCCTCAAGGCACTCGAAATCTTCCAGAAGAAACCGATGCCGACCAAGTGGGCCGATAAGGACCTCGAGAACATCCACTTCGACGAGATTCGCTACTACCTTTCCAAAGGCCAAGTGCCCGCGCGCACATGGGACGAAGTGCCTGACGACGTAAAAGAAACTTTCGAGCGCCTCGGCATCCCCGAGCAGGAGCGTAAATTCCTCGCCGGAGTGGAAGCGCAGTTCGACTCTGAAGCCTCCTACTCTCGCATGAAGGAAGACCTTGAAAAAGAAGGTGTCATCTTTGTGGGTTCCACCGAAGGCCTAATGAAATATCCGGAAATCTTCAAACCCTACTTCGGTAAGGTCATCCCGACTTCGGACAATAAATTCTCCGCGCTCAATAGTGCGACTTTTTCTGGCGGCAGCTTTATCTACGTACCGAAAGGCGTGAAGCTCAAACAACCACTACAAGCCTACTTTCGTATCAACGCCGAAAACTTCGGCCAGTTCGAGCGCACCCTCATCATCGCCGACGAAGGAGCCGAAATCACTTACATGGAGGGCTGTACCGCGCCTAAATTCGAAACCGCTACACTACACAGCGCCGTGGTCGAGCTCGTTGCTCTCAAAGGTGCCAAAATTCAGTACATCACAGTGCAGAACTGGTCGTCTAATGTCTTCAATCTGGTCACCAAGCGCGGCATGGCCGACGAAGGTGCCGAAGTGAAATGGATCGACTGCAACATCGGCTCACGTCTCACCATGAAGTATCCAGGCGTGGTTCTGAAGGGCAAAGGCGCCCGCGGCGAAGTCCTCTCCATCGCACTTGCCAACGACGGCCAACACCAGGACACCGGCGCTAAAATGATGCACCTAGCGGACAACACCACGAGTAACATCATCTCCAAGTCGATTTCGATCGGCAAAGGACGCTCCACCTACCGCGGCCAAGTGCACATGCCAAAGCACCTCAAGAATTGTAAGAACAATACTGAGTGTGACGCATTGTTGATCAACACCAACAGCCGTACCGATACCTATCCTGCGATTACCACACGTGGTGAGAACAATACAGTACAGCACGAAGCCAGCGTCTCCAAAGTGAGCGCCGAGCAAATCTTCTACATGATGCAACGCGGCCTCAACGAAGGCGAAGCCATGAGCCTCGCGGTGAATGGATTCGTCAACGAATTAATGAAAGCCTTCCCCATGGAATACTCCGTCGAACTCAAGCGCCTCATCGACATGGAAATGGAAGGCTCGGTCGGGTAACCCCGTGGCCTCGATCGTAAGATCGGAGATTTACGGACATCGAACGTTCAACTTTGAATACAAAATGACTACAGTTTTGGAACAACCAACAAACACCACCAACCACCCTGCATGGCTCAGTGCCCGCCGCGACGCTGGCAAAGCTCAATTTGAGATGCTGCCCGCGCCCACCGCACGCGATGAGCGCTGGCGATTCGCCTCAGTCGGCAAGCTCAGCATCGACGGCTTTGCACCCGCAGCGGCTCCCACAGCCGACACGCTTGCTGGGCTCGTCGAGCGCTCAAACTTAGTAAGTGACCGCGCCGGTCAACTCGTGTTCGCCGACGATGCGCAAGCGCAGTTCGAAGGTGTCAGCGACGAACTCGCCGCACAGGGCGTCATCTACCTGCCCGTGCTCGACGCCATTGCACAGCACCCCGAATTGATGGAGAAATACTTCCTGCAAGAATCCACAGAGTTGGGTTCAGAAAAATACTTCGGCCTGCATGCAGGGCTAGTCAAGGCAGGCTCGATCCTCTTCGTCCCCAAGGGTGTCGAGATTGAGAAGCCGTTCGTCAATTACTATTGGACTAGCGGCAAGATGGCAGCCGTGTTTCCACATACATTGATCATCGCTGAAGCCAACTCCAATGCCTCCGTGGTCGACATCTTCTTCTCCGAAACTGCAACGAACCAAGCCTTGAACGTCTCGGTGTCGAACATCCACGCAGCCAGCGGCGCCAAGGTCTTCCGCAAGGTCGTGCAAGATTGGAATGAAAAAACCGTCTCCTTCCAACTCGACACCACGGTCGCCGAGCGCGACACATTGGTCAAGAACGTCGCCGTCAACATCGGCGCTGAACGTGCGCGTTTTGAGAATCAAACACGTATCGAGGGTCCTGGCGCAGACGTAAAAATGTACTCGCTCACCGTAGCCGAAAATTCGCAAGAATTCGACCAACGCACTTTCCAGACGCACTACGCTGGCAATGCCGTGTCCGACCTGCTCTATAAAAATGCACTGCTCGACAATGCACGCACGATCTTTTCCGGCTTGATCAAAGTCGCCGAAGGCGCGCAGCAGACCGACGCCTACCAAACCAACCGCAACTTGCTCCTCGACCCAACCGCCGAGGCCAATGCACTTCCTGGCCTAGAGATTCTAGCCAACGATGTGAAGTGCTCACACGGTGCTACCACAGGTAATGTCGATTCCGAAGAGCTTTTCTATATGATGCAGCGTGGCATTGCTAAACGCGACGCGATGAAGCTCATGGTATTCGGCTTCTTCGAGGAAGTGATCGAGAAGGTCGATAGCGACGAACTCGCCGACAACCTGCGCGAACTCATCCGCAACAAGTTCGAATCGAAAATTCATTAAATTGGAGGGCAACGCTCCGTCGTTGCCACAGCAATGGAGATGACAGAGTATTGCTCTGTTATCCCTCAGCTCGAAAATCTCCATTTCACCTCCACCCTCATTCATTTCATGCCAGACGACCAAGTAACACTCACTCGCGAAGTTGAAGCCACGCTCATCCCACAAGGCACACCAATGACCTTGCCTGAAGGCGAGACTGTCACCGTCACGCACCGCCTCGGCGGCAACTTCACCGTTATGACGCACAACGGCATGTTCCGCATCAGCGGAGCCAACGCCGATGCCATTGGCGAACAAGTTTCCGCAGCGTCCCAAGCAGCCGAAACCGAGGGTGCCAATGACCCCGTCAGCAATGACGATCTCTGGGAAGCTCTGAAGACCGTGTTCGATCCCGAAATCCCGGTCAACATCGTCGACCTCGGCCTAGTTTACTCCTTGGAATGCAGCCAACGCGAAGCGGGCGGCCATAAGGTAGACATGCAAATGACGCTGACCGCACCCGGCTGTGGCATGGGCCCGGTGATCGCCGAAGACGCACAGATGCGTTTGCAAACCGTGCCCGGGGTCGCCGAAGCCGAGGTCGACATCGTCTGGGACCCGCCTTGGAACCAAGACATGATCACCGAAGAAGGCAAAATGGTGCTCGGGTTAATCTAACTTTCCAAGAAGATATTCCTTTCACCTTACGGGTCGCGTAAGCGACCCGTTTTTTGTGTCCCGAGGGAATACGCTTCTAGTATCAAGCCCCAATTAAAGTGGTTCTAAAAATACGGCCCTAGCACCGAGTCCAATGAATCCGCCAACAGTACATTACTGCTGGAATGTGAACAATAATAACTCGCAACTATCTAATTAAAGCCTAGAATAAATTAATTCAAATTTGACTTATTTTTACTTTTTTTAATATTGTTATTTCCAATTTATATATTTGTTATTATGAAAATAAATAAAGCTCTCATCTCTCTCAAAATACTAATCTTATTCGCCAATCTCACATTCGCTCAAACAGTAATTATTAATTTCAATAGTGCGGAAATTCCTATATCTGGTGGCAACCTATTCTTACTAGGATCAGGGACAGGTCCAACAGATGCATTTTTAAGCGACCGTTTTGAAGACTACAGTAGCACCCAATTTGAAATACGAAGTATACCAACATTCGGGACGCTAACTGTCACCACTGCAACAAGTGGTACTGGATTTTTAAATGTCACCACGACCGGCTTAGGTGAAGGCGGGAGTGGCATAAACAACAGCGATGAGTCCATCTCATTTACTTTCAGTGAGGACATTGAAATTACATTCTTAGATTTCAATGCAATCACTATGACGGAAAGCGTCGAGTTGTTGATCGACACCACCAGCCTGGGCACTTTTCTAAATAATACGGTCGTCGAAAATATAGCAAACTTCACGGCTCCAAGTAATGTAACTGCAAGTATATCTTTAGCCCAAGGTGAGGCGTTTATAATGAAACATGCATCTGGCGCATATGATCTTGAAAGAATCGGCTTCACCGTCGTACCCGAGCCTCGTACATACGCTCTACTTTCGGGTTGCTGCGCACTAGCCGTTGCAATGCTTCGCCGCCGCTAGTAGCAAACGCTCACACGTACCCGATAAACAGAGTCCCTGCGCATCCGACTGAATCAGTTTCGCAGTTCTCACAACAGTGTGTGAATATTCACCACCGCCATACCTGCATTTTGCGCGGCTTGAATGCCTAGCGCGGTATCTTCAAAGGCATGACAGCGCTGCGGATCGACCCCGATTAACTCAGCCGCACGCAGGTAGGCATCAGGCGCTGGCTTTGAATTAGCCACACACTCGGAACCGACCACCGCGCTGAACCATTTATGGATCCCCAGCGACTTGAGTATCCGCTCCGCCACCCATTTGGGGCTACCCGTAGCAATCGCCATCGGCAGATACTCGCGGTAAAAATCGGCAATGGTCAGCACTGGGATCACCGGTTGCACCGCGCCCAACAGCCTCATAAATAGCGCTTCTTTTACCTCTGCGATCGCAATTGCATCAACGACCTTGCCCTGCTCTCTAGCGAGCAGCTCAATAATCTCCGACGCAGGCACGCCGCCGAGCGCGTAGAAACGCTCCTCGGATAGCACTAAGCCGTGTTCCGCCATCGACTGAGACCAAGCGGCAAAATGCGTCGGCATGGTATTGGCCAAAGTACCGTCTAGATCGAAAATCAAACCGTCATACTCGTGGTGCAAGTTCTTCATCGCCTCCAATAGAAAGCCCAATTTAAGCATAGCAAGTGAAACCACTTAACCTGCGAGCATCAAGGCTCGCCACTCTCTGAATTTCCGCTTTCAATTTACAGACAAGTTGATTTTAATATGTTACACTCTCTACGAAATGCATTCATCACGGGCATCGTTGTCATTCTGCCACTCGGCGTGACGATGATTGCCATCCACTTCCTACTCGATAAAATCGGCACACCCGCCAGTAAATACTTCTTCTGGTTCCTCGATCCCGAGCTCAAATCGATGCCCATCGTGCAGGTCGGCCTCGAATTCATTTCCGTACTGGTCGTATTACTGCTCATCACCTTACTCGGCTACGGATCGCGCATCTTGATCGGCCGCATCCTCCTCAACAGCATGGAACTTCTGCTGGATCGATTGCCCTTCGTCAGCACGGTCTATCGCTCCGTCAAACAAATCGTCCAAACTTTCAGCCAACAAAAGAAGGCCGTCTTCCAAGAAGTCGTCCTCATCGAATATCCGCGCAAACGTTGCTACGTGCTCGGCTTCCTCACCAGCACTGCAAAGGGTGAGACGCAAGACGTCACTGACGAACATATCGTCAACGTCTTCGTGCCCACTACGCCCAATCCAACCAGTGGTTTCTTACTGATGCTACCCGAAGAAGACATCACACGCTTGGACATGGCGATTACCGACGGTATGAAGCTCATCATCTCCGGCGGCGCAGTGGTGCCGAACAGCTCGAGCGGCGAAGCCGTAGTGATTAACAATCCGGCAGAAGCCAGCGCCACCGCATGAGCGCACCGCCCGTGACCGAACGCGCGCTAGTGCTGCGCATCGCTGCCAGTGGCGAGTCCTTTCATAAAATCGACATTCTCACCGCTGAAAGCGGCACCTTTCTTTGCCTCAAGCGACTCTCGAAGAACCGCTCGCAGAGTACCGATCCGGATCTATTCGATACCGCCGACATACAACTGGACACCTCAAAGCAAGGCACGGCTCGTTTCGTTAAAGACTACCAACTCGTGCACCGCCATAGCGCTATCGGCCAATCGTATCGTAAACTACAACACGCCTCCGATTTCTGTGCGCTCATTGCTCAAAATGGCCCACACATGGCCGACCCCGCAGCGCTCTACCATATTACCGAACGTACCCTAGACGCCTTCGCCGAGCGCGCACTTCCAGCTATTGTTTTTCTAAAAGCCATCTACATCCTACTTAAAGACGAAGGCTATCCGGTGCGCGAAGCATGGTGGCCTGAGCTTCCAGCTACTTTACGCCAGTCAGCTAAGCAATTGATTTACCCACCCACGCCCAACAGTGCCACTCCCGAACAGCTGGAAGCGTGCGCACAGATCAGCCGTAACCTCTGCCGCTGGCTGCGCCGCGAAACTGACTTAATATTGCCGAATAGCTTAGCTTAGGAGTGACGCTGCTAATCGATCTCCATACTACTTTTCTCCCGCATTATAGCGTGCGATCCATGCAGCGCTCCACTGCGTATAATCATCAGCCTCAATGTGAGCACGAGCCTGCGCCATCAGGTCCAAGAAAAAGTGCGTATTGTGAATCGATAGCAACGTGTGCGCCAGCAGCTCCTTCGCCGTCACTAAATGACGCAAGTAAGCACGGCTGAAATTCTTACAGGTATAGTTATCCGCCTCGATAATTGGCTTCGGGTCGTGCTTAAAGCGTTCATTCTTCAAATTCAACACACCTTCGGGAGTAAATACCGAAGCATGGCGCGCGAGCCGTGTCGGCATCACACAGTCAAACATATCCATGCCAAGCCCAACCATCTTCAACAACTGCGGTGGCGTGCCCACGCCCATCACATAGCGCGGTTTTTTCTTCGGCATCACTGGTGCGGTCGCCGCAACTTGCCGAATCATCTCCTCTTCTGGTTCGCCAACGCTGACCCCGCCAATCGCGTAGCCCGGAAAATCCATCTTTGCCAATTCGCGGCCACAATGTTGGCGCAAGTCATCATAAATCGAGCCCTGAATAATTCCGAACACATGGTGGCCAGAGTCCAAAAAGCCATCGTTCGTCGCATGCTCTAAAAATTCACCCGCCCAGCGGATCGTCCGAGCTACAGCGGCTTCGCATTCCTCCCGCTCACATGGGTATGGTGGACACTCGTCGAGCACCATCGCGATGTCAGTATCGAGATCTCTTTGTATCTCGTAGCAATTCTTTGGGCCGAGAAACAACCTACGCCCATCGAGGTGCGAACGGAACTCAATGCCCTCTTCCGTGATCTTGCGTAACTTGGAGAGACTGAAGACTTGGAAGCCACCGCTATCGGTTAGAATCGGGCCCTTCCAGTTCATGAATTTGTGCAGCCCACCCATTTCCTTTACCAGATCAGAGCCGGGACGTATATTTAAGTGGTAAGTATTGCCCAAAATAATCTGCGATCCGACCTCTTCAAGCTGTGCTGGCGTCATCCCTTTCACAGTCGCCTGAGTGCCGACCGGCATGAAAATCGGAGTCTGAATATCGCCATTACGGGTTTTAAGGACGCCACGACGGGCCGATCCGGATTCTTTGAGCAATGTGAACATGAGAAGGAACTAAAAACATCGAAGGTTGGACGTCCAACATCGAATTGTTGATTTTTTAAAGATCGCACAACTTTAGGCAGAAGGTATGCGAAGTTCGGCGTTGAATGTTCAAGGTTCGGCGTTCTTAGTCATCTTTTCTAATGAGTCTCGACATTCCAAGTATCCAACAAATTGACGGTAGCGGCCTGCGCTTTGCTATCATTGCCTCGCGCTATAATGAAGCGTTGGTCGACTCACTGGTTCAGCATGCCAGTGCCACAATTATTGCAGCAGGTGCTGAGGCCCCTCTGATCGAGCGTGTCCCTGGAGCCGCCGAGCTCCCCTACGCCGCTTCCGCTGTAGCCAACCACTCTCAATTCGACGCCATCATTGTGGTCGGCGTTGTCATCGCTGGTGACACCAATCACCACGAAATCATCGCTGACAGTACTGCCACTGCCCTACTCAACGTCAGTATTGCTCAACAAGTACCTGTCATTAACGGCATCCTAGTTGTCAACCACCTCGCACAAGCCGAGGCTCGCGCTGGAGAAACCATCAACCGTGGCAAAGAATTTGCCCAAGCAGCCCTCGAAATGGCTCAATTTACACAAAAATGGAAGACAACGAACCTGTAACCCGCCACTCACAACGCCGTGAAAACCGCATGTGCACCGTGCAGTTCCTCTACCAATGGGAGTCGAACAAGCCGGAAGTTCTTGCGGACGACATCTGCCAGTTCTTCGAGAGTCAGAAAGATGATCGCGTTTATTATTCCTTTGCCGAAGAGCTTGCGCTCGGTACCATTGAAAATGTCGAAATCATCGATGACCACATCAACGAACACGCCAATAACTGGACATTTGATCGTATCGCCAAGGTCGATCTCGCCATCCTGCGTCTCGCCATTTACGAACTACTCTACCGCACTGACATCCCGCCGATCGTCAGCATCAATGAAGCCATCGATCTCAGTAAGGTCTTTTCAAATCCAGACTCCAAACGCTTCATCAACGGGATCTTAGATAAGATGAAAGGCAAAATCACACGACCACTGCGTAAAGCGGCGGACTAAGGAATCGACCGATGCGTAGTCTCTTTAAAAAATTCAAAGAGGGCCTCAAACGCCAGACCCCTACTTTCTACAAGGCCTTTAATGACGTCTTCTCCGGCGCCAAGCTAGATCAAGACGCACTCGATCAACTCGAAGAAGCCCTCTACACCGCCGATTTCGGCGTCGAAACCGTAGAGGAAATCATCGAAGAGATCCAAGCCGCCTACAAAGCCGACAAGGAAATCCGCGGCGAAGACGCAGCTAAGATCGGCGCGACCGTGCTCACTCGTGTACTCGAAGGCTCCGAAGGCACTGCAACCGTCGGCCAGCACAAGCCCGAAGTCATTTGCCTCATCGGCGTCAACGGCTCCGGCAAGACGACCACTACTGCCAAGCTCGGACACCTGTACCAGAATGAAGGATACAGCCTGCTAATTGGCGCGTGCGACACTTTCCGGGCCGCAGCCAACGATCAGATTAAACACTGGGCCGATCAGCTGAAGATTGACATCGTCGCTAGCCATCACGGCGCCGACTCCGCCGCCGTCGCCTTTGATGCGTATGAAGCAGCCAAAAGCCGAGGCCGCGACATCGTGATTCTCGATACCGCAGGCCGTTTGCATACCAAGAGCAACCTAATGAAGGAGCTCGAAAAATTAAAACGCGTCATCCAGAAACAAGACCCCGCAGCACCACACCACAGTTGGTTGGTCGTCGACGGCAGTCTTGGCTCCAATTCGATTGAGCAAGCGCGCGCCTTCAACAAGACCTTCCCACTCACCGGGCTGATCATCACTAAGCTCGACGGCACCAGCCGCGGCGGAGCACTCGTCGGCATCTACCGTGAATTGAAGCTGCCAATCTACTTCGTCGGCCTCGGCGAACAACCCGACGATCTACAACCCTTCTCGGCGAAAAACTACGTCAACGCCATTTTCGGAATTGCTGATGACAGGTAGAGGCTTTACTGCAAAGACCGAACTTTCTATTTAAGTCTTTAGTCCTTCTCGAGATCGAGCAAGCTCTAGCCCACCACCACGACTAACATGAGCACCATCGCACCACTCACCGTCGAACTCGCCGAACGCGCTTATCCAATTCATTTCAGCAACAGTCTGAGTGCATTGAAACACGACGTCGCGGCTCTACGTGCCGCTGGTCGTAGCGTCCGCGTGTTCAGCGATGCCAAAGTGCTCGACGCTCAACCTCACATCCTCGCACAGGCCGGCTTTGAAGATGCCGAAATTCTCAGCCTACCGCCCGGCGAAACGACTAAGTCAGTCGAATTCTTCAGCCAAGCCCTCAGCTTCCTCGCGGGGCAATCCGCCAACCGCGACTGTGCTTTATTTGCATTCGGTGGCGGCGTGATCGGCGACCTTTCTGGCTACGTGGCAGCCAGCTATCTGCGTGGCATCGATTTTTACCAAATCCCTACCACCCTGCTCTCGATGGTCGACAGCTCGGTCGGCGGTAAGACTGGCATCAACCTCCCCGAAGGTAAAAACCTAGTCGGCGCATTTTGGCAGCCCAAAGCTGTCTATATCGAAACCCGCCTGTTGGAAACCTTACCATCCCGCGAATTCGCAGCAGGAATGGCAGAGGTCATCAAATATGGCATGCTCTACGACTTGGATTTCTTCAAGGAGTTGGAGCAAGTCAACACACTCAACGCAAGCTCTCCTGAACTCACAGCCATCGTTCGTCGTTGCTGCGCGATCAAAGCAGAGATCGTCGCCGACGATGAAAAAGAGACCGCTGCGTCTGGCGGTCGTGCACTGCTCAACCTCGGCCATACTTTTGCTCACGCGATCGAGAATGTCGCTGGCTATGGCCAGTATTTACACGGTGAAGCCGTAGGCATCGGCCTCAACCTCGCCACCCAACTTTCGATCGAACTCGGCCAAATTGATGCCAACGACATCACTCTTGCCAAGACTCTCATCGAGCGCTCCGGCCTCCCGACTGTACTCAAGACACCACTGCCGATCTCCGACCTGATGGCCGCAATGCAGCGCGACAAAAAGAACCGTGGCGGAAAGCTGCGCTTTGTCAGCATGCAAGCCCTCGGGCAAGCCGTGACCACCGACGGAGTCGATGGTGCACTGGTTGAAGCACTCTGGAAAACAGTCGGCGCGGCATAATCCAATGCAGCCCGAAATCAAGCGAAGCAACGAAACGGACGAATTCGAAACCGCCGAGCGCTGCTCGATTTTGGAAGTGTCGAACGATGCCGACGATCCAGCTGTTTCGATCGCCCGCGCACGCGGCAAGCCAGGCGTCATCACCGAATGGCACAAACTCAAAGCGACCGCCGAGCGCTATCTAATCATTGCCGGCCAAGGCCGCATGGAAATCGGTACGCTGGACGCAACTGATGTCAGCGGAGGTGATGTCATCCGTATTCCTGCTGATACACGCCAACGCATCACCAACACCGGCGATACAGATTTAATCTTCTACGCGATCTGCACGCCACGCTTCAAAGCAGCGCATTACCAGGCACTTCAACCGCAACAATAAACCCATGCAAGGCTTGGGCATTACCAGGTTTAGCGCTATCGGCGCATCCGCAGCAGGCGACCAATCCAATACTGGCTATAGCTAAGATCGCGATGATAAGAAACAGGGGCAGCTGAATGTGCACCGCGATAAAGCTCAGCGTCACTTCCTTGCTGTTTTGAAAGATCAGCACAATTAACAGGGCCAATAAAACCGAGCCGAGAATGATGCGAGTGTTCTACTAAATCAGTTTCATTCCTAGATTCGAATTACGATAAATTGATTCGTGCCTGAGCTCCAAATATAGAGACGATTCACGCCTTCCTTTAATTGTCCTTCGAATTGCTCAGGCGTTGTCACTGCTGCGCCATTCACTTCAAGAATAACCATTCCACGAGCCATTAGATCCGCATACGGAGATTCGGCGAGCACATCGCTAATCAGCACACCATCGACTTCATCTGGAATGCCGAGGCCTTTACGTATGCGCTTATCAATCGGCTCCAACAACACGCCATCGAGAATACCCTGCTCCAACTCGGAGCTCGCCACTGAGCCACTCAATCTCCCGAGTACCACCGACAATGTCAGCGCCTCATTTTGACGAATCAGCGCGACCTGTACTTTGCGCCCTGGGCGCATTTGCGACACCACCAGGCGGAGCTGGGGTGCCGACTCGATCTCTACATCATCGACTTTCAAAATAATATCGCCGTGCCGTATCCCGCCCTTATCAGCCGGCGAGCCTGCTTGCACTTGATTTACCAACGCACCACGCGTGGATGGCAAGTTAAAGGCGTCTGCCAAGTCTGGGGTCAAGTTTACGGGGATCAATCCGAGCAAGCCTCGCGGCACTTCGCCCGACTCGATTAGGTTCGTCACCACATTCAGCACCATGTTGGACGGAATCGCGAAGCCGATGCCGATACTTCCCCCCGAACCGGAGACGATTGCAGTATTAATCCCAACCAACCGGCCCGCAGCATCGATCAATGCTCCGCCAGAATTCCCCAAATTCACTGATGCATCGGTCTGAATGAAATTCTCATACGCACCAGGTCCGAGAATACCAGACGAATCACGCCCCAGCGCAGAGATGATTCCGCGCGTAGCAGTTAAGCCAACGTCCAACGGATTACCAATCGCAAATACAATATCGCCGACGCGCAGCTTGGCACTATCTGCAATCGTCACTATCGGCAGAACCTCGTCGGGCTCGATTTTCAAAATTGCGACGTCAGTCTTCTCATCGGATCCGATCAGAGTCGCCACATACTCGATACCATTACTTAGACGCACTCGAATCTCATCTGCCGCCTTGCCATGATGTAGTTGTACCACATGATGATTTGTCACGATGTAGCCATCCTCTGAAATAATCACGCCGGAGCCTACCCCGACTCGCTCAAGGCGCTCTTTTTGATCGAGCTCTGTGCCTGGCAGTGGCCGTCCCCACTGGCGAAATAAGTCCTGAATGCCCTGCGGCGCACGCTGGTAATACGACGACTGAATGATTTGCGATGAATACACAGCTACAACCGATGGTGTCGCTTTTTCCAGCACATTGGCATACGATACGACTGGCACCTCCTCAACCGCTGTGACCACCCGCGTATCTTCGATGATTCGAAGCTCCGGATTTTGTTCTGCCGCAAAGAGCGATGAGATAATAATACCGCTAAAGGTGATAAAGGAAGTAGGTTTCATATTAAATAGTTGGTTTCGTAACTTCGACAGAAGTCAATCTACTCGGTTCCGCAAGAGCAACACTTTGAAAAAAGAAAGATATCAAAAAGGGGGCGCGGCGACTCCTAAAAACGCATACGCGACCACAGAGACCGCCTAGGGACGAGCGCCACTAGCAATCAAAAATACCAAGGTATCTTTAAACGTGCATTTACTCGCAAAGAGATAGTAAAGTGTTTTAATATTTAAGCTATTATCTATCTGTAGTCCCTAACCCCAAAAAGTAGACGCAACCAGCCTGATTGCCGCAACACGCAGATTTACTGATTTTATCATGTTATCACTCTCGACTACCACTGGCTATGCAATCCGTGCGCTCAGTTGCCTAGGCCCTCTCGATGGTCCGCCAATGCTAGTCAAAGACATCGCCGCGCAATCCGACGTCTCAAATTTCTACCTTGCAAAGATAATTAGTCGCCTGAGTGAAGCGAGGTTGGTCAAGAGTAAGCGTGGATACACTGGTGGTGTTCAACTCGCCCGCCCAGCGGAACAAATCAGCCTACTGGACGTGAGCCAGGCAATCCAGGGCGAAGAATGGACTGAGCGCTGCCTGCTAGGCATTACACAATGCTCCGATGAGCACGCCTGCCAGCTACACCACTTCTAGAAGAATACGCGATCCGAGATCAGAAAAAATCTAGCTGAGACTTCGCTGAAAGACTCGGCAGAATTTGAAGTTCATCAGAAAAAACACAATGCCTCCTAATTCTACAAAGAGGCAGAAGTGAGTGGCTCAAGATCAGCCGATTATTTTCAGCAATTAAGCTTCCGCAGCTAAACGTCGCCCGCACCAACCTTGCGAATGGATTAAATTCGTCCCCCTAACGCTAATCAATCCTCGTATTTAATCTTCGATTGCCTTAACAATTAAAAGAGTTACTTGTTTTGCAGCCTAAACAATTTAGCACAGTGAATGAAGACCTCCCTCAACGCAATTGAACAAGCTAAAGTTCTCATCGTAGATGACGAGCCTCACAATTTGCAACTAGTGAGTGAAATATTACACCTAGAGGGCATGCCCACCATTCTTGCGATACAAGGAGACGAGGCCATAGAAATAGCCAGAGAGCAACAACCCGCACTCATCTTACTGGATATTATGATGCCAGGGCTAAATGGCCTCACTGTGTGCAAAATACTTAAGTCCGACAAAGCAACCAAATCGATTCCAATCATATTCTTAACTGCCGCCACTGAAGTCAGCGATTTAGTCAACGCTTTTGCTGCAGGCGGTGTTGATTACATCAAAAAGCCTTTCATCCGAGAAGAGTTACTCGCCCGCGTTCAGACACATATCAGCCTCAATCAAGTGCGCCAACAACTTAAAGCACTCTACCAGCAAAAAACAGATCTGCTAACGACACTCGCGCATGACGTTAAAAACCCGACAGGCGCTATCGAGGGCTTAGCGACGCTGATGATGGAGGACATCAAAGAAGGCAATCAAGACTCGCACGAATTCTACTCGATGCTAGAATTAACACAACAAAGCGCCAGAGGGATGACTGATTTCGTCAACGACATCCTCGACGAGGAGACACGCAACCAAGGTGAAGTCCCAGAATTCACAAAAGCTCAAATCAATGTCGCAGAGATTGTCGCCCACTTGGTGAAACTAAATACCGTTCAATCAAACGAGAAGGCAATTCGCCTCATATATGAGCCGACATTTGAGCCGATGGTGCATATCAGTCGACGTATTCTAACTGGCATGTTTGATAACATTATCAGTAATGCCGTTAAATACTCGCGAAACAACTCGGAGGTCATCGTTCATCTGGTGCCGTCCGAATCGCAGCCACACGGCTTCCGTTTCGAAGTCCACGACAGTGCCTGTCTGATTGGCCCTGAAAACCGAAAAGCACTCTTCAAGAAATTCACAAAAGGCACCGCGATTCCGATTGGTAAAAGCTCTTCTCATGGAATCGGCCTAGCGATTGTAAAGCGCTTAGTTGATCTATACAATGGCGACATCGGCGTGCGAGAGCGAGTGGATGGCAAGGGCAATGTATTCTACCTAGAAATACCTCTAGAATCGTAGAGTGCCACAGAAACAATCTCGACAAAGAGCTCTCCAACCCAGTCGGCACTGCTTAGCTGCCTTTCAATTGACTTGATTTTAATCGCTATACCTATCCGCGCTTAATGGGCTCGCATGAAAGCCTTGATTGCGGCTGGAGTCGGCTCGACCGTGTGCTTCACAATCTCGCGGGCTTTCAAGGACTCCAATGATGGATGCGTTGAATCTTGTCCGATCGATTCCACAATCGTATCTGGGAATTTCGCCGGATGCGCAGTCGATAGGACGAGCTGTGGTCCATCGAAGTCGCCAGCAAACCCACACGCAGTATGTGGATCGGCCACATAGCCGTATTGCTCATAGACACGCTTGATGAGCGCACTAATCTCAGTGTCGTTCGTGCACGAGCTACTAATGCCATCCGACTTAAAGTCCTCAAATACGTATTTACCTGTTTGCTTAAAGGTGCTGATCACTTCACATACTCTAGCGGAATCACCATCTTCTGCGTAGTATAGAAAGCGCTCAAAATTGGACGCGACCTGAATATCCATCGACGGAGCCAAACTCGGTGCGACTTCATCTAGCTGGTAAATGCCAGATTGGAAGAGTCGGTGTAAAATATCGTTTTGATTGGTCGCCACACGGAAGCCCTTGATCGGCACGCCCATGCGCTGCACCAGCCAACCAGCTAAGACATTACCAAAGTTCCCCGTCGGCACTACGAAAGTGACATCCTCTCGGATCTTAGCCGGCAAGCGAAAGAAGGCAGATAAATAATACACGCACTGCGCCAATATCCGAGCGAGGTTGATCGAATTAACCGCAGAAAGGCCGACTTCAACCGCGAACGCACGATCCTCGAATACAGTCTTCATCGCCGCCTGCGCGTCATCAAAGCTGCCTTTGATCGCCAAGGGGAAGACGTTGTCCGCCCCAGTGCAAGTCATCTGACGCTCTTGCAGAGGCGATACACGGCCTTCGGGATATAGGATAAAAGTCTTCACACCAGTCTTACCAAGTAGCCCGTGAATCGCCGCGGCACCAGTATCCCCAGAGGTTGCGCCCAGCACAGAGATCGGATTTCCAGTACGAGCGATCTGCGCTTCGTAAAGATTACCTAGAAATTGCAAGGCAAAGTCTTTAAACGCCAAAGTCGGCCCATGAAATAACTCTAGGACAAACAGATCATCGCTCAGCTTTTGAATTGGTGCGATGTCCGCATGATCAAATTTTGTATAAGATTGTTCGACGATCCTTTTCAATTCGGCACGGTCGATATCAGTGGCAAACACCGCCATAAAGGCTTCGCAAAGTTGTGCATAACTGAGCGACTGCCAGTCTTCGAGAAAAGGCGCCAGCTCAGGTAGTGTCGCGGGAAGATACAAGCCACCGTCAGGTGCTAGCCCTTCGGCAATCGCCTTCGAAAAAGAAACAGGAGGCACTTGGCCGCGTGTGCTGATATATTTCATGGCAACAGAGTTCCGAATTCAGAGCAAAAGAGTCAATCCACAATTGAGTACTACCGCGCAACTTGTGGGACTTTCCGCTTCAGCTCAGCCAGCGGCATTCTCGAAATATAAAGACGCCTAGGCGTTAAATATGAGCACCTGATCAAACGTAAATTTCGGAACCTCACCTCAACGGCGACACCTCGGCAAAGGGGCTATCGTCTTTGAATTAAAAAGCTTCAGTGCTGGACTCCACCACTAAACCAAGGCCTTCCTCAAGACGACGCAGTCGCCCTCACACACCTGCGATGTCGCAGAAAATTTGCTCAAACGCGGTGATCGCATTTTTCATCAGCTTGAGATCGAAGCCCTCGTCTGGCGCGTGCAAATTATCAATCGGCGTAAACAGGCCGATCATCAAGGCATCCAGTCCCGCGCGTTTATTAAAATCGGCAATCACTGGGATACTGCCCCCTTCACGCAAGTAGATCGGCGCATGACCAAAGCATTGTGCAATCGAGCGGTCCGCGGAGTTGAACGCACGCGCCAAGGCTTCTGGTTGATCTACAGGTGTATTTGGGCGCTCTGGCGGCACTGTAAGATATGCTTCTGCAACTGGGCCGCGGCGGACCTGCAAGGTTACTCCTGCAGGGCACAGTGCTTCAATCGCAGCGACGACTTGATTTTGTATCTTGTACGGGTCTTGGTTGGCAACTAAGCGGCAAGTGACTTTAGCAAACGCCTCGCTAGCAATTACCGTCTTCGAGCCTTCACCTTGATAGCCACCACCGATACCATTAAACTCAAGAGTCGGCCCAAAGCGCACAGCCTCAAGTGGCGAGAGGCCATTCGCGGGATAAAATGCGGGCACATCGAGCATCGCTTGATAGCTTTCGACTGTCTCTGGGTAGCGTTTTAATTCTTCGCGTTCCCACTCTAAAACCGGCAGCACCTCGTCATAAAATCCGAGCACATTCACACTGCCATCTGGATTATGTAGCCCCGCGCAAATTTCCATCAACGCCTGCAATGGATTGTAAACCGCGCCGCCATGGATCCCCGAATGCAAATCACTCCTCGGCCCGCGCACTTTAATTTCCAAATCAACTAGCCCACGCAATGCGGTGGTAATGACCAGCTGCTCGGAGTTTGGGCTACCGGTATCAGAGACAAGAATAAAGTCTGCCTTTGAGATACGTTCGGCATACGTATCAAAGAACTTCGGCATACTCGGGCTGCCAATCTCTTCCTCCCCTTCGATCACATATGTAATATTGAGTGGCAGATCTGGATGCTTGGCCAACACACGAGCAAGTGCCGACATATGCACGATTGTCGGCCCCTTGTTATCGGCAGAGCCACGACCATAAATTCGGCCCTCACGCACTTCGGGTTCGAACGGTTCACTGGACCAGAGCTCAAACGGGTCTGCAGGTTGCACATCGTAGTGCCCGTAGATCGCAACATGCGGCCACGCCGGATCGCCAAAGCGCTCGGCTAAAAGAATTGGGTGCAACGCCGTCTCCACTACTTCCACCGTGAAGCCAATGCCTTGCAGCAGGCCAGTCGCATATTCACGCGCCCCCTTCATGCCATCCGCATACGCGGGGTCCGTAGAGACGGAGGGGAAACGAATATATTCTTTAAGAGCTTCGACTGGATCCAACATGCGCCCTAATTTGCGTTGTCCCTCTCACAGGTCAAGTGAGCACATTGAAATAACATGCCCCCTTGAGATAAACCCGCGATTCCGGGTGTATGCTGCCCGTCGCCACAAAACTTACTCACTCTCGTCCAAGGCCCACTTCGAATATGCGGGAGCAACTTGCTCAGCGCGCACCACGACCCACTCCGCCACATCGTAAGGATGCTGCGTTTCGATATATGCGAGTAGTTCGGCACTGCGCGTTGCAGCAAACTTCACCATCAGCCGCCATTCCCTCGCAGACTGAACTGCACCTTCCCAACGATAGCACGACTCCACACTCCCATCAATCTGCACACAAGCGGCAAGTCTCGTCGCAACCAAACCATTGGCGAGGCGCCTAGCCGCGGCTTCAGAATCCACCGCCGTCCAACCGATTAACAAAGTGTCATGCATTTTGATTCAATAATTTTGATTTCAAATAAACTAGCGGTGATCCCAAGGTAACTTCACCTGCACGGGCTTGTGATCCCACACTTCGAAAGGCTCAAAGATCTTACCAGGATTCAGAATTCCCTTCGGGTCGAGGGCATCTTTTACCGCTCGCATCGCAGCGATCTCAGCCTTGCTGTGTTGTAGCTCCATAAACGGTGCTTTCGCCAAGCCCACTCCATGTTCGCCAGTAATGACACCGCCGAGCGCGACCACTTTCTGCATGAGCTTTTTAATGCCTACCTTCGCCTTGACTGCGTCTTCAGCATTTGAGCGATCATACATAATATGCACATGCAAGTTGCCGTCACCGGCGTGACCGAAAGTCGGCGTAGCTAGGCCGATCTCTTTTTTTAATGCGATGGTATATCGAATAAGCTCTGCTTGCTTTTGAATCGGCACTACTACGTCTTCGTTTAATTTGGTATCCGCAATCGAGAACATCGATTGCGAACAAGTACGCCGCACCTGCCACAGCGCTTCGGCCTTAGCATCGGTGCGAGCCTCGCGATGCGCCAGCGCACGGCGTTCCATAAACTCTAATAATCGGGTGCGTTGCTCGCGCACCTCAGCGGGACGCCCATCCACTTCGATCAATAAAATCGAAGCGCGCGGGCAATCGTCAAAAATCAGATTACCTGTGTAACGCTCGGCACACGACACCGATTGACGATCGAGAAATTCGAGAATCGACGGATTGAGCCCAGCATCGAATAGAGCCACCACGGCCTTGAGTGCCGCCGCTTCGGACTTGAAGGCGAACATGCCAGTCCAGCGCTTTTGCGGTTTGGGGATGAGCTTCAGCGTTGCGGCAGTGATCACGCCCAAGGTGCCCTCGGAGCCGATCAACAAATCCCGGAGGTTCAGTCCTGAGACGTATTTCTTAAGTGCAAGACCCAGTTTAAATGGACTGCCATCGGCATAATACCCTTCCAGGCCGAGCACATAATCGCGGCTCACACCATACTTCACGCATCTTAAGCCGCCCGCATTGCAGGCGATATTGCCGCCGATGGTGGAGTATTTTTTCGACGACGGGTCTGGCGGATAAAACAGCCCGACGGCTTCGACTTGATCCTGTATCTCAGAGGTAATCGCACCCGCACCAACTGTCACCATGCGAGACACTGTATCGATCTTAATATCAGCGAGTGCTGACACATCCAAGACCCACCCTCCGTGCAGCGGCACTGTCGAGCCCGTCGCAGACGAACCTGCACCTCGGGCAGTCACAGGAATCGTATATTTATGAGCGAGCTTGAGCACCGCGCCGACCTCGGTAGCGGTTTGCACTTTCACCACCGCATCAGGCAAAAACGAAAGACGCAGGTTATCGAGGGACGCATCGAAACAGCTTTTTTCATCTACAAAGACACGGCCAGGTAATTTTCGGCGCAAGGCCTTCATTGCCGTTTGGCTGGTGACCTTGTTACCACTCTCTGGCTTTCGACTGGATTGACGACTCATATTACTCACAGGGTATAATTGATATTATAGTGAATTCAACCACATCTACGCGGAACAGTCCCACGGATACGCAGCTTTCAGTGTACCGAGAGATTTTTGGCTAAGACCGCCCTATTCGCTACGTACGAACGGCAAGCACCTGTGTATCCAGTTCGATTGTGAAACGCGCGCCAACTCGATCCTCGCGATTCTCAGCATATACTTTGCCACGATGCAACTCAGCGATTTCCTTACAGATTGCGAGACCGAGTCCTGTGCTCGTCTCATTGCCAGTCGGTTGCACCGACGTCTTTCCAAAATGAGTAAATAGCTTATGCATTTCATTCTCGGGAATCCCAGGTCCTTCATCTTCGATCACCACTTTAAAGATGCCATTCACTTGTTCGGTCATCACTCGAATAAAAGCGCCAAAAGGCGAATACTTGACCGCGTTGCTTAACAAGTTATCCATCAAACGACGAAATTGAGCCTTATCGAGCATCAACAGGTCTGGCATGCCGCGGTCATCTAATTCCAACTTAATGGACTTCTTATTCGCGGTGAACTGATAAATGTTGAGCGAGGAAGAGACCACCTCACGCACCTGACAAGGCATTGCTTCCGAACGCTCTTCGCCACTTTCAATAACTGATAGATCAAGCAATTCATCGACCAGATGCAGCATCGAGGCTGAAGTCGATTGAATCGTATCTGCAATTTCTTTCTGGTCATCATTGAGTGGACCACTCTCCGCGAGGAACTCTGAAAGACCACGAATCGAGGCCAACGGATTACGCAAATCATGCGATGCGACACCAATGATACGATTTTTCGCAAGGTTGGCTTTCTTTAGACCATTGATAAATTCGCGTTGAAAGCGCATCAACACACGCATCTTCAAGTGATTCCTAATACGAGCCAAAGCCTCGTGGCGATTGATCGGCTTAGCGACATAGTCACAACCGCCCGCATCGAGCCCTTCGACGATCGAACTAGTGTCGGAGCGGCCCGTTACAAAAATAATCGGCACATGCTTCAGGCCAGGCATCTCCTTAATTTTCCGACAAGTCACAAAACCGTCGATACCGTCCATGATAACGTCGAGCAGGATCAGATCTGGCTCATGCGCTTCGATACACTCAATCGCACTTTCGCCAGAATCAGCCTCATCGACCACGAATCCACTGCGCTCAAGGACACGGCGCAATAACTTACGAATAATCTCGTCGTCGTCCACGACAAGGATACGAGATCCTTCGGTATTAATTTCTTCGGATTGATTCACTCAGGCGATGGGTAATGGATGCGACAAGTAGTCAGTAAAAGAGCTTCCTAAGCTCAAAGTCAATCAAAGGGACTCCTTGCGGAATATTCACAGACGCTTTAATATTGCACCCAAGCATTCCCTTCGCATTTTCTCACGGCTATGCTTCAAGCTGGTATCGTAGGTCTCCCCAATGTGGGCAAAAGCACACTGTTCAACGCTCTTACGCGCACGCGTAAGGCGGAGTCGGCAAACTATCCGTTTTGCACGATCGACCCAAACGTGGGCGTCGTTCAAGTGCCAGATGCTCGCCTGGAGCCTCTTCGCGAGATCTCCAAGACGAATAAGGTCATCTCGGCCGCGATTGAATTCGTCGATATCGCTGGCCTCGTTGCTGGCGCGAGTAAGGGTGAAGGCCTAGGTAACAAGTTCCTCGCCAATATCCGCGAGGTCGATGCCATCGTGCACGTCGTGCGTTGTTTTGACGATGACGACATCATTCACACCCTGTCCGATATCGACCCGCTGCGTGATATCGAAGTGATCAACACCGAGCTCATCCTCGCCGACATCACCTCACTTGAAGGCCAACAAGATAAGCTCGTGAAAAAAGCGCGCGGTGGCGATAAAGAAGCCGCCGAAAGCGTGGCACTCATTGAGCGCCTAATTCCACACCTGAACGAGACTAAGCCAGCGATCACGCTCGACTTATCAGACGACGAGCAGGCCGCGCTCAAGCGCCTCTGCCTACTTTCAGCAAAACCAGTGCTCTATGCCTGCAATGTCGCCGAATCAGACCTCGCTGACTATTCTGGCAATGCCTACGTCGCAGCCGTCGAGAAATTCGCCCACGTGCACCACGGTGCAGCCACCTGCGTCGTCTCCGCATCCGTTGAAGCCGAACTGATCGACTTTGACGATGCAGAAGCCTCAGAGTATCTAGAATCACTCGGCGTAGAGGATTCGGGCGTCTCGCTTCTCATTCGTGCGACCTACGATCTGCTCGGCCTCGCCTCCTATTTTACTGCGGGTGTGCAAGAAGTGCGTGCATGGACTTTTAAAAAAGGGATGAAAGCACCGCAATGTGCTGGCGTCATCCATACCGACTTTGAATTAGGCTTCATCAAAGCTGAAGTGGTCGCTTACGACGATTTGATCGAAGCAGGCAATGTCGCTAAAGCACGCGAAGCTGGTAAATACCGACTTGAAGGCAAAGAATATGAATTTAAAGACGGCGACGTGACACTCTTCCGCTTCAACAACTAGGCGACTTTTCAATTCCACACGGCCGTTTTATTACCGTGCCAGCCTAATCATTGCGATTAGCCTGAAGAATAGAAAATCCGTACAGTTGACTAAATCGAGACTCACTTGCACTTCTTATGCTCACTATGATCTCGCGAATTTACTCCCATAACTTTCAACGCCTGCCAGTCATATTCGCCGGCATCGCAGCACTCTGCTTGAGTAGTTGTGATCAGGCGCAACCTGTGTCTTACCAAATTCCGAAGGAGGAACGCGCCAACATGGTCCCCACGATCGCAGCAGCAACCACGCCAGAAACGAGCGCTCCAAGCAAGATGAACGTGCTGCCCGGCATGCAACAGGCGGCCAACGCAGCTGGCGAGGTTGACTTTACCACTCCTGAAGGCTGGGAAAAACTTGCTGCAAGCGGCATCCGCAAAGCGAATCTCAAAGTCACCGCCGACACTGGTAGCGCCGAAATCACCATCCTCACATTTCCTGGTGATGTCGGCGGACACCTCGCCAACATTAACCGCTGGCGCGGTCAAGTCGGCCTCGAAGCAGCCACGGCCGAAGATTTGCCCGCCTATACTACAGATTATGACATCTCAGGGCACCGTGGACTCTACGTGCGCATCGAAGGTGAAACGCAAAGCATCCTCGGCGCACTCCTCCCCTTCCATGGCAGCACTTGGTTCGTCAAAATGCTGGGCGACACTCCCACCGTGCTTGCTAACGAAGCAGCCATGCAGCAATTCCTCGATTCGATCCAAATCGAAGACCACGCTCACTAAATCATGAAAGCGCTGCTTCAATTCTTTGCATCCCTGCGGCTCACCGTCGTCTTGCTCGCTTTGTCGATGGTGCTAATTTTCTTTGGCACACTTGCCCAGGTCGAGACCGGCATCTGGAAAACACAGAAGGATTACTTCGAAAGCGTACTAGCGATCTGGGCTTACCCCGAAGCATGGATCGCATACGATCAGCTCTACTGGCTGCGCATTCCGATGCCCGGTGGCTATTTGCTCGGCGGCATGCTGCTAATCAATCTCGTAGCCGCCCATGTCACTCGGTTTACATTAACCGCTAAGAAAGCTGGCATCTTCCTAATCCACATCGGCCTGATCCTGCTACTCATTAGCGAGTTACTGACCGACGTACTCTCCGAAGAAAGCCAAATGCCCGTCGATGAAGGCGCCAGCAGTAACTACTCTCAAGAATATCGCGACAACGAGCTCGTGTTGATTGACCGCATGCACGCTGATTTCGACACCGTGCATAGCATCCCCACCGCACTGCTCAAACCAGGTAAAACAGTCGCTGTGCCAGAGAGTCCGCTGACCATCCGCACCGTCAGCTACTATCCGAATGCACAAATCGGCCGTGCCCAAGAAGGTGCCGCGCTAGTCGAGTCTCCCGCCAACCAAGGTGTCGCCGTTAAGATGAACGTCGTCGTCACACCGACTGCGGTTACATATGCGGAGAATCAGATCAACACCGCCACTGCTTACGTCGAAGTGCTCGGCCCCGAGGGTTCACTCGGCATCTGGTTGGTTTCGAATGTCATCGACGATCGCTTTCCACCGCAAATGGTGACTCTTGGCGAACAAAACTGGGAGATCGCCCTACGGCTGAAGCGCCACTATTACCCATTCGAAGTCGAGTTGGTCGATTTCTCCCACGAGAAATATCCTGGTACTGAGATTCCTTTCAATTACTCCAGTGAAGTCATGGTACGCCACAGCGATACCACCAAAAACCAAAAAGCGCTGATCTACATGAATCATCCGCTGCGCTACGAAGGCCTAACCTTTTATCAAGCCTCCTTCGCCAACGACGACCGTACCTCGATCTTCCAAGTCGTACGGAATCCAGGCTGGATACTGCCCTACGTCAGCGTACTGCTAATGGGAGTGGGCATGCTCGTCCAGTTCGGTATGCATTTCTTTAAATTCCTCAAAAAACGCGCTACCGTCTAATGAAGAAATTCGCTTTCACTCTGATCCTGATCATTGCTGCGCTCATCGTCGCATCTGGATTCAAGCCAGCTACGAACACCTCGGGTTTTGATGTAGCCAGCTTTTCCGAGTTGCCCGTGCAAGTCGGTGGCCGCATCAAACCGCTCGACTCGGTTGCGCGTAACACCCTGCTCGTGCTCGCTGCACGTCAAAAAGTCGTCACCCCCGAAGGCGTCACGCTCAGTCCGATCGAATGGTTCATGGATCTGACCATGCGCCCCGAAGTGGCCGACACCTATCGCGTGTTTAAAATCGAGTTCCCAGACGATCTTGGCATCGCAGGCCTCGCACAAAAAGGCCAGCGCCACTACGCCTTCAATGATCTATTACCGCACTTCGACGAGATACTGCGACTCTATAAGGGAATCAACCCTGAACCGAAAAAACGTAGTCCCTACGAGCAACAAATCGCCGATCTTAACGACGGCCTCACACTCTACCACCGGGTAATGCACTCGCTGCACCCGGTCGGCGCGCCTGAGCGACTTGATCGACTTGTCGATGAATATCAGAGCTACATTAGCAGTGTCGAACCAGGACTCGTGGCCCTCCGTCAACAGCAAACGGGAGAGGACTACGATGCCGAACTGCTCAGCAGATTCATTCAGTTTGGCGACGATTATTTGAAACTTTCGAAGACCGCTTATTTGCGCGTCGTGCCGCCAATCGCACCCGTCGACCCACTCGACGACTGGAAAAATATTGGTTTGGAATTACTCGACGTAATGCGGGGCGATGACCTCAGCCCTTACGTCACGAGCTACGCCAGCCTGACAATGGCATATCGCATGGATCAGCCCGACATGTTCAACCAAACCGTCGAACAATTACGCCAGCGCTTTATCGGTGCATTCCCGCACGATATTGGTCGTGTGCATTTTGAGCGCCTCTTTAACCAAGCGCAACCGTTCTACCTTTCGATGCAGCTTTACGTGCTGATCTTCCTGACCGTCTGCATCTCATGGCTGCGCTGGCCTGCGCCGCTGGCCAAAGCGGCATTCTGGGTCCTATTACTCGCCTTTACGATCCATACTTTAGGGCTGATTGCTCGCATGTACATTCAAGAGCGCTACGGTGTTTTTGTGACGAATCTTTACTCTTCTGCGGTGTTCGTCGGTTGGGGTGCCGTGCTGCTCGGTGTGATCCTTGAAAAGTTCTATAAGAACGGCGTCGGCGCGGCGA
>Ga0255756_1000322_pt1 | contig 58533 bp, 37 predicted proteins | sample 011ome_20_FD_179956 | JGI IMG/M metagenome (GOLD analysis project Ga0255756, IMG submission 179956) | Coastal salt marsh microbial communities from the Groves Creek Marsh, Skidaway Island, Georgia - 011509CT metaG (version 2) | ecosystem: Environmental > Aquatic > Marine > Intertidal zone > Salt... | reverse complement strand
GGGTTGTTAATATTATAATCCACCAGCCGTTTCTATCCGCGCCGCGTCTTTGAATAACTTCTCGTTCTCCTCCCCTGCTTCGTGCGTTGGACTGAACGCGACTTCCGTGTGTTTGCCTTCGATATCCGCAAACGCGTTGGTCGGGATTTGCAAGTTGCCCATCTTCTCTCTTCGGCTTTCGCTCTCTTTTTCCGCTTTTCGCAAGACTTTGGATAAGTCGTCGTAGCCTTTCTTCGCGGCAACTTTTTTTGGCGTGCGGCCTTTGTTATCGACCAAGGAGGCATCCGCACCTGCTTTGACTAAAATGGAGACGGCGTCTTCGTACCCGGCGCCGGCGGCGACGTGCAACGCGGTTTGCCCGGAACTGTCGACGAAATCAATCGCGTCGTCAAATCTCGAGCTCTGCGTATCCGCCGTGCTACTCATTTCCTCCTGTATTCTTCTAAACTGTTTCAAGATGATTTGTAAACTCTCGATTCGACCTTTCTTTGCGGCGGAGTGTAAACACGTGGCGCCTTTGCGGTTGCGCGCGAACGCGTCGATTTTGCTCTCTTTGAACAGTTTCGTCAACGCCTGAGCGTGACCACCTCGAGCGGCGTAATGTAACGGTTTCTCGTCGTTTTCGTTGCACCCAACGTTCGGGTCGGCGTTGAACTTTAACAAAGTGCGCATGCAATCCACTCTGCCTTTACTCGAAGCCTCTAACAAAGGCGTCCATCCGAGTTGGTCGTACTCGTCCTTCACTTTGTCTTCGGTGATGACTTCGTTCGCGTCGCCCCCGAGTTCTAACAACGCTCTCAACTCCGACGGATCGTCCACGCGCACCACGTCTAAAATCGGGTGCACATCTTTCTTCAACTTTTGGAGTCTTTTCTTGCGAAACTTATCCTTTGGTTCGCAATCCATCCCAAAGTCCTCCACCGGTTCCTTCTCCTTTTCGTCTTCGGAGGACCCTCCGTCGTCGCTGGTGTCTTCATCGCTCCCGCTCGAATCCGAATCCGAGTTGTTCTTTTTCTTCTTCTTCTTCTTCATCTCTTTCTTCTTCGGCGGAGGAGGATCGTTCCACGCGAAACTCTTCTTCTCGCCTGGATTTTCCACCCCTAAACCTTTCATCTTCGTCTCGAGCGAGGCGTCGCCATGCACCGGATCGACGTCGTACCCGCCCCCGGACTTCATGGCGCCGATAGCGGTGAGGAATTTCCCGTCTTTATCCATCGTGTTTGGATGCGTGTGACTCCCGTCTTTCTTCGCCTGGTTCCAATCCGGTGCCGGTGGTCGATTATGTTCTTGCATTTTTTTCGCGTTTTGTATCGCCAACTCTTTCTCCGTCATAGTTTTCCCGTACTCGGTGCCGGTGATTTTCTGGTACGCCGAGGCTGCCGCGGAATTGACCGTGTCTTTGATGTCTGAAAATTTCGATTTGTTGTCCTCGTCGTGTCTGCCTGGGATCTGTTTTTAATGTATTATTATAAAAGCCGTGAGTATTAGAACGCGATGATGCGTTGTGGTCGGAAGTTTTAAACAACGCAGTATAGAAGGACTACGCGCGAATCGCGCACGAATGAAACAAAAAGGAATGAATGAAAGAAAGAGAGAGAGAGAGAGAATTGGATGCCCCGATTTCTTACAACAAAACAACGCAGAACGACGAAGAAAGACGACGCGACAAAATATATAGAAAAAACAATATGGAAACAAAACAAACGCCTCTTCTTATTCGTACCTTCGCGGAGTCCCCGACCTTTTCGTATTGGCCCATTCCAAACATTATTATTATTCTTCTTGTTTTAGTATTAGGAGTAGTAGTAATAATATAATAGTCAAAACACCAACAAAATTTGTGTGCAATTTGATGAGAGTGATTTTTTTGTCGAGGAGCTGCTCTTTGAGGAATTCGGAGTAAAAAAAGAGCAGAAAAGAAAAAAAATCACGAGACCAAAAAGAGCGGAGAAAAGTTCGTTATTTTTTTAAAAGATATCATGGATGCGACTAAAGCACATCATCGTGAAGAAGAAGAAGAAGTAGAAGAAGACCAAGAAGATGTGATGCTGTTCTTTGGACGACGAGCGACTCCGGGCAAGTGCAAGACGAGACTGGCGAAAGATTTGATGAGGATTTTGATGGTGAACGAGGAGGAGGAGGAAGAGGAGGAAGAAAGAAGGAGAAAGGGTGAAACGATGGCGGCGAGATTGTACGAGTTTTGCACGGAGAGAGTTTTGAGAGGATTTTTGTTGGGGAGAGAAGAGATGATTCGTGGTACAAATGTGTGTGCGCCTACGCCTCGTCGTCGTTATCGCGACGGGGTGATGAAGAAGCGTCTCCGGTTGGTGTTTTACGTCGCCGAAAAGGAGGAGGTTGAGAAAGTGCGAGAGTGGTTGGAGAAGAAAAATCTTCTTTTCTTTGGAGACGAGGACAAAGACGACAAAGAAGAAGAAGAAGAAGTAGGAGTCTCCTTAAGGAGGAGGAGGAAAATAGAAATCGAAGTCAAAGCGCAGGATGAGAGCACGAACGATTTAGGATTGAGAATGATACGCGCCATAAACGACGAGATCTCTTCTTATGCGAGTAGGAGTCCAGAAGATGTAGGTGAAAGGAGTCGCCGCGTCTTTCACGTGGTCGGGACGGATTATCCGGACGCCTCGTGGGAACGGTTAGAAGAGAGCACGAAGAAGATGCGAGCATCGAAACCTCTGAAGAATGACGCTCCGAAATTAGGTTTCGGGAAAGCCGAAGATGGCGGGTTTTGGCACCTGTCGACGACGTGTAGACTTAGCGAGAGTTTGTTCGGGAGCGAGGAGGAGAAATTGGTTCGGTGGAGCACGAATCACACGTTAGAAGACGCCAAAAATGCGGCAAGGAAAGTTGGGATGGTCCCACACGTGGAAGATTCGTGCGATCCTTTGTACGATATAGATACTTTAGAAGATGTTAGAAATTGGATGATTGCGACGACGACGAATAGGAAGGAGGAGAAGTCGAGCGAAGTAGAAGAGGACGAGTTTACGAAACTTGTCGGGGAAGTTGTTTGAATGCGTTGATATGAATTCAAAGTTCGGCACATAGAATGGCAGCATAATAATATACAAATCTACTACTGAGTCTAATTCGCTTTCCCTCGCAAATCTAAAAGTGATTTCACGCCAAATACTTTTTCAATACCCTTCTCGAACGCGTCCACGGAAATTTTCGGCGGCTTTGGAAACCATTTTTTATTCACGAGACGTTTGACTCTCGGAAACTGGTCTTGTCGTCGCGCCATGACGCTCAAAGCAATCAAGGAAAGCGCGCCTAGCAAGCAAAAGAACGCAAAGTTAATCACGCCTGATACCGCGTGTAAAGGGAAATATAAAAGATACCTCCAAAACTCTAAATCTTCGTGCTCGCCACCGATGGGAACAGTCACCATCATTTTCGGTTCCGAACGCCATCCGCCGTGGACGTTCGCGCCGTTCCCGGGCGAAAGCTTCATGATTTTAGAAGTCAAACCAATCTCGACTTTCCTGTGAGGCTCGTGCGCTTTCAAAGTGATGCTATAAGTTGGTCCGCACTTGATGTTATCGTTGTGAAAACTAACGTCGCGGTCTAAATCGTCGTCGTCGACGAAACAATCCTCCGACGTTGGTTCTTGGTTGACTCGCATGACGAACGCGTTACTGGTTCGAATGGCGGTTCGGATATCAAACCCAGATTCCTCGGTTATTTCTTGATCGAATTCGCACAAGACGGTGAAATATCTAGACGGATAGATCGGATACGCCGACGACGATCCTTTTGCCGGTTTCTTCAATCGCAACCACCCGACGGCTTGGCCTTTGGGATATCTCAAAGGATCCGCATCTTCCTTTTCTCTCCGTTTAATACGATCCGCGAGGTGTTTCTCTCGAGGCGTCAACGCCGATACTCGTCTCACGCGCGATGCGAAGGAATCCACGACGAATAACGAGCCGCCTAAAGGCGCTAAGGCAATGTCGTTCGGCGCACCAAGACACGCTCGGAATCCGTACCCGTCCGGGAAAGTATTTTTGATGCCAAAACCCATGGATGTGGACGCTAACTGACTGGCTATCTTACATCCATCGTTGGTGACAAGCGTGGAGACTCGTGTTGCTTCGATGCGGTAATGCGCGGAATGATCCGTCCATTTCGTGGTGGTGGTAGAGGCGGCGGATGAAGCGCTTTCCTCTTGCACTTTAGATAAACTCACGACCCGAATAGTTTGTCCGTGTAACTCTGAAACGAATAGATACAACCCGTCCGGGTGGACAGAAATCCCAACCGGGTGGTCAAACGCGCACTCGTCTAATTCTAAGCTCTTCGTACCCCATTGGTTCTTTCCGGTACCGCTGTATCGTCGATTACTGTTCCCGTACCCGATGTTCGCGCTACTTCCGGATCGATGACAATCGATCGTTTTCGATTTCCCGTTACCGGCAATCGTGTACGTTTCCCCGGTAGCTATGACTACGGCACGAATGCGATTGTTCCTCGTATCCGCGACGTACAAAATCTTCCCGTCCGGCGAAGGCGCGATCCCGCTCGGTTCGTTAAATAAAACTTTCGATTTGTCTTCGCTGTCTCGAAATCCACCTTTGGAGTAACTGTTCACGTTCCCTTTGTGCGAAAAGTTCTCGTCGTTGGTGTCGTCCCCGCCTTCCCCGGTGATCCATTCCTCGGTCAACTCGTACTCGGAGGATCCTTTGTTGTGGTTGCTCACCAACGCGAAAACTGCGTTTCGCTTTTTACACGCAAAGTATACGCCCTTTAATTTATGCGTCGACACGTCAGCGTGGACCGCGATGCCGCTCACGTCTCTCACACCTAACCCGTTCTGGAGCACTTTAGTTGTCTCTAACGTTGCCGCCACGTATTCGTTGTTACTACTACTACCACCACTATCACTACCACTACCGTCGCTATTCTTTCTAGTCCCGAAATAATTCCTCTCTCGATTATTCCGAGCGATTTGCTCCTCGGATAAATCTCTCGTGTTTGCTTCGTACAACGTGCCTCGGTGTCCCGCTACGCGGTAGATGCTCTCGTCGAGTTTATCCACGATAAATATCGTCTGCCCATCCGAAGTCGCGGTAATCGGTCCCGGAATTCGAATGATTTCGTTATTATATCTACTGTTTTTCTTCCCATTCTTCTTCTTTTGCGTTTGTTCTCTTTCTTCTTCGTCTCTCTCCCCGACAAACTTGAATTCTATCGTCCTCACCGCGTGTTTCGTCATTTTCGCGATATCAATCGCTCTCACTTTCCTATTCTTCCCATCAATCACGAAAACCTTATCCTCCGTCGCCGCTACGTACAACGGACCTGAAAATCTCGACACCGCGCCGTAACCGTCCGCGTATCCCGCGTGACACGACCCTCCGATCGTCGTCACGTCTCCCGGCACCTCGTCCTCTATCTTCGCCGCTCGATTCCAAGCGTACGGTTTCACTTTCCCGTTACACGTTATCCCACCGTGTATCAGCGCGTTTTGTGCCGTCGCGGACGATTTTAACGACGCGTCCGACTCGAAATCCAAATCGAACCGTTCTTCCCGCCTGTTCAAATACTTATACCTGTCCGGCGGCGGAGGAGACGAAGGAGGCGTTTTGGAGGACACAGACGAAGATCCGAAACGTTGTTTCCTCGCTCCTCTCGTCGTGCTCGCCGCTGTTTCTTTTCCTCCTCCTCGTTCCGCGTTCGCGAACAACAACATCGCGCAACTTTTACTGCCTTTTTTCGTCGTCGTCCAAGAAGACGTCGTCACCATCGTCGAGAAGAGGAACACAAAGACAAAGAAACTCCTCCTCCTCTTCGTCGTAAAACTCAACATCGTTGCGCTCGTCATCATCGTCTCATCAACACCCCGTCGTCGTCGTCGCCAAAGCGTTCGTTTTTTCTCCTGAAACTCTCTCCCTCTCTCTCTCTCTTTTTCGCCTCGTGGTCGTCGTCTCTTCTTCTCAGACAGAGGAATTAAAGGAAACGGAGCGGAGACAAAAGTTGTGTTTAAAGTCTTCGTGCACTCATCATCGTTTCTCTGCGTGCGTTTTGGGTGTCTTTGTAGTGCGGCGTTTTCTCCATAAAAAGAACAGAACTTAAGACGCGCGAGAAGAAGGAAACGATGCGCGACTGCTCGTGACGCTCTTTCTCGTCTCTCTCTCTCTCTTATTAAAATGGGCGGTGGGAGCAACAACGCGAAGAAGAACGACAAAAGTCGCTCGTCGAGGAGCACACAACAACGCGTTGCTTCGAGAAAGGATTTGGACACGTTTCGGGAGATTTGTCAACTCGCGAGAATAGATTTCGAGAGGCACCGAGAGACGTTTTCCACCTCTTCGTTGAAGAAATCGAGACGAGAGAAATTGCTGGACATTTACGCGGACGTGGAACATTTAATGAACGCGAAACGAGTCAAAGAGGCGGAGAAACCGAAGATTTTGTTGAGGAAGAAGTGTTTGCAATATTTCTACGGCGGGTTGGAAGAGGAAGGAAGGGGTGGAGGCGAAGAAAAGGAAAAGGAAAAGGAGGAGGAGGAAAACAGGAATGAGGAAACGTTTGAAGACAGAGAGAAGAAAGTATCGATGGAATTGAAAAGAGCGAGAGTGAAGAAACCGAGCCGGTTTGATCAAAGCGAAATGGGCGCTTTGGTTGAAGCGGCGGGGGGCGGGACGACGAAGGTCGCGCCGCCGCCGCCGCCGCCGGCCTTGGTTGGAGTTCCGCATGGACTACCTTCTTTTCACATGCAACAACAACAACAACAACAACAACAACAACAACAACAACAACAACAACAAATGCTGATGATGATGCCACCGTATCAGATGCAGCAGCAGCAGCAACTTTTTTATGGTCAACAACATCTGCAGCAACAACAATATCAGCATCAGGCGTATCCGATTGGAATGAGCGGGTATCAAATGCCGCCGCCGGTTCTCACGAGGCAACCGCTCGGGATGCCACCGATGAGCGTCATAAGCGGTCAAGCGCAGTACCCGTCACCACCGCCGCCGTTGCAGCAGTTTCAGGAACAACAGCCGTTGCGGTTTGGCGTGCCCTCTGCGTTAGAAAGTAGATTGACCCCCGGTGATAGTAATAGAAAGAGAGACCGCGGAGGTATAGCGATGGATGACGATTTGTACTCGAAACAAAACAAGAAGAAACGCGAGCAGAGATTTAATAATAACGAGCATTACGGGGAAGAGATTGAGCGACCGAAGTCGGTCACGCGGACAGATTCACCTCGAGGAGAAGTGACCATGGCTGAATTGAAAACCGGGAACAAACGCGCGGTGGGAACGAATCAGTCCCTGACAAAAGCGTACATGCGCCTGACCTCAGATCCAAAAGCTTCGGATATTCGCCCTCCGGCGGTTTTAAAAAAAGCCTTGGCGTTAGTAGAAGAAAAATGGAAGAGTCGAGAATGGACGTACGATCAGTTAAAAGAGCAATTAAAGTCAATCAGACAGGATTTAACCGTGCAGCACGCGAAGGGCCCTTTGGCGGTTTCCGCGTACGAGACGCACGCGAGAGTTGCTCTAGAGCACGACGATTTAGCCGAGTATAACCAGTGTCAAACGGTTCTTAAAACGTTGCACGAACGGTACATCAATGAAGAGAAGTTTAAAGACTCGCGAGGTGAGTTTGCGGCATATAGATTACTCTACGCGTTGATCGCGGACGAAACGGCCAAGAATGGTCGCCAACTTTTCACGGAGATGATTGATTTGACCGAGGAGAACATCGAGCACGACTTTGTGAAACATGCCTTAGAAGCTATTGTTTCAGTGAAAGGCTCAGATATTGTCAAATTTTTCAAGCTTCGGAAAATAGCACCGAATTATAATTGGAACTTGATGCAAAAGCACGCGAATCGATTGCGCGGGCACGCGTTGTTGGCGTTGTGTTCCAGTCACCGCCCAACGATTCCGGTTTCATTCTTTACGACGACGTTAGGTTTTGAGAACGAAGAAGAAACGATGGAGTACTTAAAGAGCGACGAAATCAAAGCCGTACTTATCGAGAAAAAAGGCGAAACTCCGCTGGTGGATTGTAAAAACACGCAGACGGCTCTGTTGTGACATGTATATTTTTAACGCACGCATACACACAAACAAACACACACACAAACACACACACACACACATACACACACACACAGTTTCCCTTTTTATTCGTGTATCTCTCTTTCACTTAGGCGTCGCTGGTGATGAACACAGTCGCACCAGCGATGACGAGCGCGATGATGAGAAATGGTAAACAAAAGCTCAAACCACGCCTCGCTCGCTTACTTAATTGGAATTTCCCTCTTCTCTTCTTTTCTTCTTCTTCTTCTTCTCCTCTTCCTCCTCCCTTTCCTATTTCGTCGTCTTTTGATGAATTCCCGGTAACCCACTTTTCGACGGTGTGACACTCGCGCCAACTCAGCGCCGTCACCGCGATGGCTAAAAACATATCCACGCCGTAGTGCGTTTGATCCAGCGCTTCTTTACACGACGCGTGTAATACGGCTAAAAATACGACGAAACTACCCAGAGATATACCGTGCGTTGCTAAGCACAAGAAGCCAGACATGTATATGACACCGTGTCCGGAGAAGATCAAATCGTTGCACCCACCAGTTCCCCGAATTCGACTCGATCCGTATTCAATTAAATGCCAACCGTCTTCGTATTGCATCGGCGCGTCCGAAAATTGACGGTTGTAACACCCGGGCTTTGGATTTGGTACCACGGTAAGCATGAATGACACCACGCGAATGGCGCGCGCTAACGCAATCGTCGCGCACGTTCGAGCTGCAATCCCAAAAACACTTCTTGAGCTACTACTACTATTAATACTACTACTAATATTGATGCCGCTTGCAATTTGCTCTTCCGCCGGCGAGAAAGCGGCGTTAGGTGATTTGTCCTCAAACCTTCCCGCGCGTTTTTCTCCGCGCTCTTCGTCTCTACTGTTACTACGACTATTATCATTACCGTTCAACGGTCGCTCGTCCCTCGAGAGCGTTTTTTTATGATCGGTGTTCTTCTTAAAAAGCATCCTACCCAAACCTTCGCCTTCTCCGCCGAGCGTCGGTCCCAACACGCCTAAAATTACCCACGCGCCAAAATGCAAAGTCGTCCATCCGGGAAACGTACCACAAAACAATTCCTTCAAAGCTCTCGACGTCTCGCACCCGCGACGTAACCACTGATACAAGTTATCTTGCAACGACGTGTACACAAACTTATTCTCGTCCAAATGCGTAATCAACGCCACGCACACGTTTTCCGCCAACAATTGCGCGACGACCAACGCCGCGAACAAAAGCATCTTCATCGCCGGATACACCTCCCGTTCCCAGCTATACAAAGACATGGATAACAAAACCACTAAACTTACGATCGTTGTCACCATATAATCTAAAATCCTCGTCCCGGAAACTTCCACGGACGCTCTCAGTATCGGCGGAAACGCGGTCAATAAAGTCAACGCGGTCAAAGTCCGTCTCCTCTCCGCGCGGAAGTACCTCGCGATTTTTTTCGGCACTGAATGCGAGAGCGATTCTTCCCTCACGTTCTTCCCTCTTCCGTCCTCCTCCTTTTCCTCCTCCTCCTCTTCCGATGCGCTTCTCGCCGTTCCTCCTCCGCTCTTGAAATGTCTCACTAACGACCACGAATTTCTCGCCGTCGTCTGGACAATCTTATTCAACCTCTCTCTGAAAGAGTTTCGACCTCTTCCTCCTCTGTCCTCCAAATCCTCCTCCTCCTGTTTCAGAACGACGACGACTTCTTCTTCTTCATCGTCATCGTTGGTGTCGAAAGACGACAGCTCTCCTCCTCTTCCTCCTGCCATCATCATCTCTGTATCTCAACAGTTTTATTCTTATGGAGCAAAAAGCGCTTAAAATTTTGTATCTAAAAAGTGCACGCTTTTTTTAGATACAAAATTTGACTCGCGAACCCACTCTAGTCTTTTTTCTTCACTCGCAAAAGAAGCAAAAATAATAAAAATATGTTTCCGATCAATTTAGTATCATCATCGGCGGCAGCGTCGACGAGCAAAGCCTCCTCCTCCTCCTCCTTCTCTTCCAAGAGAGTGCGTTTATTCTCAAATTTTGAGAGAAGGAGAGGAGAGGGTTTCAAAGTTCGCGCGGAACCGGCGAAACCGAAATTGAAGAAAGCGGTACGTTTTACAGTTGTTGTTGTTGTTGTTGTGTCCAATTATTATAGATTACTCACGTGTTTATTTATGTATACAGGAGGAATTCACGGCTGGTGGAGGCGGCGCGAGAGGCTACTGCGACGTCGAAGAGATTAAGAACGCGATTAAAGAGTGCGAAGGTACGTTTTGATTTAAATCCAGAAGAGAGAAAGAAGAATATGCGATCTTCATTTCTTTTCATCATCTTACAAGAAGCATCCGAGTCACCATTATTGCCCTCTTTATGCGAAGACTGACGACAGAACTTTTACTGACATTTTTAATACTAATAATAAACAGGATTGGAAGGCAAAAAGTTAGAAGCCTGTTACGCGCAGTACGGGTGCGATATTAACATCGTGACCGATCACTACGCGAAAGTTGCCGGGGTGGAGAAGAAAAGCCAAGACGAGAAGTAGACATCCGTTTTGACGAAGCGCTACCGAAACGCGTCGTTGTACGTTGTGAAATCGAATTTAAAATAAGAATGTATATACTGCACGACCGTGATAAAAATATTATATATAGTAATGTGTTTCTAGTGGTAGTTATTTTTCTCTCTCTCTTTCGCGCCGCCGTCGTCTCTTCACCCGAGAGAGAGTTTGCTGCTTCCCTCGTTTACTTGAAGAAGCACATTTTCCCTTGATCCATCACCACTCTATAAGCGTACCTCTCTTGGACGAGCGTTTTGGCTAATTTTTGATCCTCTTCGCTATCTCCCGGAATGGCGGTGATGTGACCGTATCCTTGCGAGCGGAACCAATCGAGAGGGATGGACGGTTGACCGTAAACATCCAATCGAGCACACAAACCAGAACGCAAGAGCATTAAAGTGGTGATAAAGTTGTGCGTCGGCTCGCCTTCGTAGCCCCAGTTGGAAATACCTCGTCCTAAACCTTCGTCGTTGGCCAAGATGGAGTGGATGGTTTTACCCGCCGCTTTGGCCATCAAATACGAAGCCGCGTCCAATCGAACGGTCGTTTCCGTGATCGGTTCGGTGAGTTTCGTGAATTTGCAAAACTTAGAATCAGGCGCGCAGTACACCAACGTGTCGTGGACGTCAATGACCGAGGCAAATCGAGAAACAGTCGCGTCAAATCGTTGCCCGCTTGGGTCATATTCCGCGTCGCTGGTTAACGCACACGAACCGAGTTCGCCAGATTTGCCCATCGCCGGTAACTTGGACGAGTTCAACATCGTTCTCGGGTTGCTGTGCAACGTGGAGAGTCTCGCGGAGACTTCCGTGAGTTCTTCTGGGGACACGTCCGGATTGATAACGGCTTCGGCGTCCGCTCTTAAGGCGGCAGCCAACTGTAAAGCCGCTGCATCCGCGCACTCGGCGTTGGCAAACTGACACGCGATGTCGAAGAGCGACAGCTTCGCGACTTCAAACATGACTCTTTGTTCCGTGTCCGCTTGGTCGATATCGTCGGCGTTTTCAGACATACCCTCGACGAGTAACGGGTTCGTTTCCGGCCCAGCGTATCGTTCGCGACCGAACGAGGCTGACGCTAACGGAACGTTTTGCACCGAAGTCGCCGTTAAGGGCGTGCCAGTGATTCTCCCTCCTGCTTTCTTTTGCTTCCCAAGCAAGCTTCGCGCGCGTCTCTTTTCGCCTTCGTCGGAAGATGCACCCGCAACCGTCTCGGCGTCTTCTTGCCCAACTTCCAACTTGGTCTCGTCTTCCGTTTGTTCTTCGTCGGAAATCGTAACGCCTTCTTCGGCAGCCAATTCTGCCTCTTCCTCTTTCTCCTCGATAATCTCTTCCTTCAACTCCTCCACGGCGTCTTTCAAATCTTCCTTCGCGTCTTGCAACTCTTCCTTCGCGTCTTCGTGTTCCGCTTGCTGCTCTTCCGTGTGTTGCACTTTATCCGTGTGCGCGGCAGTTGTTCCGGCCGGTTTCGTGTAAAAAGCGTCGTCGTATCGATCGTGAAGCTCTAATCCTGGAATCACGCCGCTCGGCGCGACGCCCGGTCTAATGCACACCTCGGGCACGCCCAACGCCGCCCATCTGGCCATAGAATCCATATTCGATCTCGATGGCACCGCTTCAGCCGCATCGTTATTCAAACCCATTTCTGCTGCTTCCTCTGCCGCCTCCTCTTGCGCTTCTTCCGCTTCTTCCGCCGCAATCTCTTCTCGATCCTCCTCGGACATCGTCTCCGACGGCGCCAACTCTTCCGAAACGTCCACCGCGTCGCCGCCGCTACTATCAACATCGAAATCACCGTCATTGCTACTCCGTCCACCTAATCCAAACTTCCTCGACGCTTGGTTCGACAATTTTTGCCCGGACGGATGGCCAATCGCAAACACCGCGATGGCGACGAGCACTAATATCGAAAAGATTATCGCCCCTGGGGAGGCAGATCCGCTCGAGCGAGAGGATTTTTGCTATAAAAGAAAAGAAAAGTGTCGTCGCGTCAGTTGATGTGCGAATGGTAAAATACAGAAAGGCTTTCAGATCATCGATCCGTGATGCTTTAAGTGCGGAAAAGGTACGTGAGAGAGAGAGAAAGAAACTCTGGAATTCGTCACCCGATCGTATCCGAAAAGGCAATCAATCAATCAAAAAGCTCAACAAAAGTGACGAAGAGAGAGAGTTTAGAGAAAAAAGAAATCAAACGACGACGTACCATTCGCTTCTCTCTCAATCGCTCCTCGTTCGCCTGCCTCACTTTCTCGCTCTCGGCGCGAATCGTATCCGCGTTGGAAGAGCGATGCTGCATGTTTTTTGTTTGTTTTTTCTTTCCCAAAGAGGTGTTTCGAAACAACCAAAAAGTAACGAAGAAAAGAGAAGGAAAATGATGGATGGCTGAAAATGAGCAATTGAAGAAGACCGGTCGTTTTAGGGTGCGTTTCGAAGAATGAAAAAATACGCGAGGAAGATTAGCAGCGAGTCTTCGTCTTTTATGACATATAACGCGCCCGCCCGGGGAAGTGTTGCATCGAATAATAATATGAATATGTATAATATAATAAATAACTGAATAAATACGGATTCTTTTCGGTGTTCTCGATCGACTTTCGTATGTATATGTGTGAAGGAGAATGCACCAGGTCATGAGAGTCGAAGACGAAGTGAACGCCGCCGCTTTAGGCGGCTTCGGCCGCGAGAGGCTTCAAAGAAGAAGCTTTCTCGTCGTTGTCTTCAGTGGTTGACGTGCCTTTTTTCGTCGTTTGCACATCAGATCTTTTAAACGATTTTAAAAACATCGATTGGGATTTCCAAAACGACGGTTCGTCCGGGTCTTTTTTCTCGCGAGCGAAAGGCTTTTCTCCGGCTTTGGCCGACGCAGATATGGCGTAGGCTAAAGTGACGAGAGAAAAGATGACCAAACCGGCACCGACACCGCTAGATTCAGTGTTCGTGAACGCTTGTGGGTTAGCAAAGACGGCAGTCGTAACAGCCAACCAGGAGATGACGGTACCTATGGCCAACGAGAATTGGCGGTTATGCAACGGTTGAGCGTACGGTTTGACGTATAATGCCAAACAGAAAGCGACGCCGCAGAGCATTTGCGCCATGGCGATTTGACACGCCGATGCGAATTCAGAAGAGACGTCGTAGCCAGAATTCGGATCGCCGCGCAAGTTTCTTTCAGTAGCAAACACTGGAATGGCGGCTAAAAAGAACTTGGTCGCCAACAAAACGAGCTCCCATCCTTCGCATCCCGGGCGATTGGATTTGTACATGAAACCGTACGTCGAACGCAAGGAATCGGATTCCGATAATTTCCCGGTCGGACGTCGTTTCAATAACTTCCATGCAAGAAACAACGGTAGACCGAACGGATAAATAATCATCGCGAGATACGCGGACGATCGGTAGGCGTTGAACGTCGCACCTTCGGCTTCGATTTTATAATCCACGCGTAAGAACGTTCCAACGTCCAGAGTTCTCGAGTTGAAGAGCTGCAAGACGGTTTTGGTGACGCCAGCGTAGGTTAAAACGAGCATCCAAACGCAGTTACGCTTACATTTACCTTGGAATTCGATTAATATCTCGTCGTTGATGTTCAAACCGAGGAATGTATTCCTATTCATCTTCCTAATCACACCGGCGGTGTTAAAGGCGACGAAAGTAAGCATCAAGATGATCGGCGGCACGGTCAAAGCTCCAATGTATGACACGTAAAACGTGTTTGAGGCGTTCGAACATCCCGGCGCTAACGCATCCAAGTTTAAGTTGGTCACGTCGAGTATTCCCAACGTTCTCTTCATAGGCGAAGGCCATTCGACGTCGTAGGAGTACAACAAACCGAGCGTTTGAAAGACGTAAATGACGCACGTGGCGAGTACCGTTCCGGCTGCTTCCTGGAGCGGTTTCTTGAAAATGTAAATTATAAACCCGATCAAGGCTAAAATTCCGATAACTGGAATAGCATCTGTAATGGGTTTTGATTGGCACTTCAAACACTTGCCGCCTAACTTTCGGAAACCTTCTTTGCACAACGCGCACACCGGCCCTTCGTAGGCGTCCTCGCATGCGACGTTGCCAGTCGAGTTAGTCGCTTTGCACGCTTCCGCACCCATGGGGCACTGGAAGATGTACTCGGACAAGTCATTTGAGCGCCACCAACCTTCAAGTGAGGAGATATCGCTCCCACCGCGGCAATCGCCACCTTCAGGACACGGCTTGCATTGTATTCCATCCAGATTGAACGTTCGATCTTCGCAATAACTGCATATTCTCGCAGATTTTTCGCCGTTCTCTAAGTTCATCCAATTAGGCTGGTACCCGGGAAGACAGTTTAAGATTTGCGCGTTCAATATCAACTCGTCGCCGATTTGAACATCGTTCTCGCGTTTGCATAAAAATGATACGCGGTATACGTCACCGAGCTCGCCCCGAAATGTCACCTTGTCAAAGGTTGAAACGCCTTTCTGAGAATTTTCAGAGAGTTCGCCGGAAACGACCAAAGGAGAGTGATTTTTCAAAAATTCGAGCCTTCCAAGGTCTCCAGCGTAATCCGTGATAGCGATGTCGTCCAATTCGTGCGAAGCAGTAGATATTGTACACGTTGATGACGCTGGTTCAGAAACCGCGACATGCCCGTAATAGTCCACGAGTTCAACCGAGAACGATTTGGCAACTTCACCCGATCCAACGCCTTTTGAGAGCTCGGCTAAGACATGCGCCGGTGCTTGAACTTTCAACGCCTCCGTTGCGTAATCTTCTGGATGAAAGGTTGGCAAGTTGCTGCAGCTTTCGCACGTAAACTCGACGTTCGGCGAAGACGCTCGCGTCCAGTAGACGCTCGGGCCAGATTCCGCCACGTTCGAACGAAAAATCAACTGTGATAAAGTATTCATCGTAGTTGGTGTTATCGAAGCTTTCGCAAAGTTGGCGTCGAAATAAACGCCGCCGCCTACTTTGGAGGCTACGTTACTGTCGAGAGTCAGAGACGCGAGCTCGAAATCGAGTGCCGAGTCAGCACCGCTTTCTTCCGACGGCGGCGCGATGGAAATCGCACCACCATTAGTAGCTTCGTTTTTCGACATGACACTTCCGTTTTCTACTCGAAACGCGATTGCAGAGCTCGCAATAGCACCTCCAAATCCATCACTGGCGACGTTTTCAGCCATGGTCGTTGCGTCGAGCTTCAAAGATGCCACGTTGTCTACGGCGCGAATACCTCCACCGTGTGTAGCGGCGACGTTTTTAGAGAAGATGGCATCCTTAGCTGTGACGATACCAACGCTCGCGTAAATGCCGCCTCCAGCGCCGCGCTTTTCGCCAGGACCGTGACATCCAAAGGCTGTATTTTCGAGAAGTGTCGCGCCTTCTCGAACGGTAACGATCGCGCCTTCGGAATACAAAGACACAGACGGGGTGGAACCAGAAGTAGAGCTCGTCGTCGCGGCATCACTGGAAGACAACACAAAGATTGCACCGCCGTCGATGGCCGCATTCTTCGTCATAACGGTGTTTTGGGAGATTTCCAAGTTGGTCGCGCCTTGAGATACGGAAGAGACGTCGTATACTCCGACGACGGCGAACGCGCCCCCACCAGCGCCGCGAACTCTCGGGCATACCGTTTCGTTGCTTCCGCCAGCAGTGTTCCCGGAAAATACCGCGGCGGTCACAGTAGTCTTACACGATGACTCGAGGTAAACACCGCCACCATATGAAGAAGCGACATTTTCAACAAATTTCGAAGCCGAATTAATGGTGATGTCCGCGCCGACGCACGACACGCCACCACCATTTTTGGCGGTATTTTTATAGACGGTCGTTTCAGACGAAAGCGTTACCGACGCTGACGGTTCAGCATGAATGGCACCACCGAGATTTTGGGCAACGTTTCCGGCCAAAGTTGTCTGCGCGGACGTGACAATTGTTGACGCCGTCTTGGCGTTGATGGCGCCTCCGTTGACTTTCGCGACGTTTTTCGTAAACATGCAGGAATCAAACGTGAGTAAAATTGCTTGTGGCCACGCCATGACTCCCGCACCGTAATCTGCTTCGTTTTCAGTAAAGGTAACGCCGGTAAACGTTCCTTTAGCGCCTGAATAAACGAGAAGACCACCACCGTAACTTTCGGCATTTGCCGTTGGCGTATTCTTGGAAATCGTGCCATCCACAAACTCGGCGTCACCACCATTAAAGATACCAATGCCGGATCCGTAACTCGCCGAATTCCCGGAAACCTTCGCGTTTATAAACTTTGGCTTGCAATTGTTCCCGATGAAAATACCAGCCGCGAAAAATGCTGAATTGTTTTCAATGACGGCGTTGGTGAAAACGCCGCTGGAAGATTCGTCGACGTTCAAACCACCACCTTTTCCAGAAACATCCAGAGAGCAACCTTTCACGGTCAAATCGTTCGCGATGACACTCGAGTTCGTTTCGATGTAAATACCACCGCCTCGATTGGCGTTCCCGGTTCGGTCGTTACCTCCCGAACAGTTTTGCACGACGACGTTATCAAACTTGGGAGAGGCGCTCACAACGTGAATACCACCACCCAAATTCTCTGCCAGGGAGTCTTTCACGACAACATCAGAGAGCTGAACGCGCTCAGAAGTCGCCGAGTTTGCGATTTTTAATCCGCCGCCGGTTTCGCTGCGACCGTTTTGAATAGTCACGCCAGAAATGGTGACTGCATCGTCGTCGCCGGAAATCGTGGCAAAATGGTTCTCGTATCCGCAGTCGATTGTAGTTGAATCGGGCAACCCAGTGAGAGAAGAAATCTCTACTGGTCCAAGAGACGTTATCGAAAGACCGCACGAACTCGAAGCGAACGTTCCGGGAAGCAACGACACTTTCTTGCTCACAGCGTTTCTGAACAAGGTCGACGCCAACGTTGCCGCCAACGACGCGCACGGAGACGTGAACGTACCGCACGACGTAGAAACATCAGATGAAGTCGCCGAGGCAAACATCTCAACAATCGGATTTCCGGCGAGAACCGGGACGTATTTAGCCGACGCGAAATTCGGAGAGACTGTTTTTGTACCAGTACCATCGATCACGACGGCGTGTACTAGAAAAACAATGACACTTCCCAAACTGGACGCGGTTTGCTCCATATCCGACAAGTCGACTGAGGTAGATAAAGCGCCGCCAAAAGCGACACTACTATTTAACGTCGATGAGATGCCATAATATGGCCACGTGTATCGAATGGGCATCTTATCAGCACCAGGAATGTAAGGCGTGACCGAATATAAGGAAACGGTCTCGTCCTTGTACTTCTCGCTCGCCGCCCAATGTACGGAGTACGACGTCGAAGACGTTTTCACCGCGTACGCGTACGCTGGAGCTTTCAAAACATCTTGCGAACCAAGTGACGATTGCTCTGCCAGCGCTTGCACGCAAACAGAATCCGTCGACGCGTCGTGCTTCGCGATGCCATTCGCTAACATCGCGCCTTCCAAAGCGCTCGCGTACGCCGAAATATCCACCGTCTCCACGCCATCGCAGAAACACCCGGCGTCGTTCCAGGTGTTCAACAAAGCTTTACACGTGTTTGACGTCGGACTGGCACACGCGCTCACGTCTGGCATCGACAAACACGTCGAGACGCTCGGAACGTTATTCGTCGTTTCTTCGGCGCGCGCAAAGGCACCCCAAAAAGTAACAACGAGCAAGGAAAAGAAAAACATTCTTCTTTTCGAAAGGATCGTCATCGTCTTCATCCGCGCGCACGAACACCCAACGACCGAACAGCAGAAAGAAGATAACAGGAAACAAACTTAAACTCTCACGCGATTGATAAACCGTACGCGAACGCGCTTAACCGTACCACCGATCGAGTCAATTCAATAACAATCGCCAACGAGATCAGAATTAAATACGCCGACACGAACAAAAATAAATACAAAGAGCGCGCTTGGAGAGAAAACAAATCTCTCGAAAATAAAAACACTCTTTCTTGGTCTCGCTTAGTATTCGTCGTTGTTATGCTCTGCGTCGTCGCAACTACTCCTGCGCTTTTCCGCGAAGAGTAGGAGTTCGTGATGATACTTGTTGTTGTTAACAAAAAGAAATGCGTTTTTTTTTTGTTTTTCAGAAATTTTAGCGTTTTTTTGTTTTTTCTCGGAGCTCTCGTACAAAAAGGAAGGAAAGAGCAGAGGAGAGAGCAAAGAGAGAGTACTTGATGTAACATAGTGTGCACAAATGATAATATTGATTTTGACTACTTATAATAAAGGTTCTAGGCGCAGAGCACTTTGCTCCTCCTCGGTCGAGCAGTTTGCTTAAAGCAAAGAGAAGGAACCGACAGCAAGCGCGGCGAAGCCCAACGCGTGCCCGAGAGACCCCCACGCCATGACGTCAATCAACGTAAAGCCGCTCGGGTCGTTCGTCGTGTTCAAAAACGAAGCCTCTTCTGCTTTCACGTCGCCGGCGGCGTAGTGCGTCTCGCCGTTTTGCGTCGGCAAACCCGCTTTCGCGATTTCAGCTCTTTGATACGGCATGAAGACGAATCGTCCGAGCGAGAGCATCAACGCGTTCGCGCCGGAGATGGCCAAGTTCACGTCCGAGAAGGCTCTGGTTTGGACTTTCGCCCCTCGAGAGGTGGATCGCGTTTGCGATTTGACTTTGCTGTTTATATTTTTTAACGGTACGTAGAAGATACCCATTCAAGACGAACGTGGAGAGAAAGATGAAGAGACGTGATAAAGAAGAAGAGCGTTGTGAAGTTGTGAGTAAACAAAGCGCAATTTTATTCGCGGATGGGATGTGTTGGGAGGACCGTATCCCCACCTTTTCCACTTGAGAATCGGACGGAGATCGCGCGCTTTATAAATAATATATTTTAAACTCAGAAGAAGAGAATAAAGAGACAGAGACCACGCGCGAATGAACAACGAACAAAGGAACAGAGTAAAACGAACCTGGAGAAAGTCGCGGTGGTGCGCATCGGCAAGGCGGTTTGCAAAGCGAACGACATGATGTGACTTTACAAAGGTTTTCTGTGTGTTGATATGAGGAGGAAAGCAGTTGCGGGGTGAAGAAGATACGGTTTTAAAAACAGAGATGTTTAGGGTTAATTTAGTATCGATTTTGGTCTTCTTATTGATGTTCCTTTGGCCTCCTCTTCTATATCGCTTTTGCGGCGTGGTCGGCTACATTTTTTTTCGCCACTTATTGCGATGATGATGATGATTCGTATTACGATTGAATCTCCTGCTCTTCTTCGTCTTCGTTTTCTTCTTCGGTGGTGCCTTTTTGGTGTTGATGACAGGTGAACGCGAAAAAGTTTGGTCTGGCTCCGTATTTCGTCTCGTCGTATTTCTCGAATTTCTTCAACGCCGCTCGATTGATTTCGCACCCGGCTTTGACGAACGCCTTCTCCCATTTTTCGCGAGGCCAGACGGTGAGGTGCACAATCGCCGGTTTCTTCGGATCTTTAGGGTCTAGACCACTCCTTCGTAAACTGATGGTGACAAACACGTCTTTTTTCGCGATTCGTACCAACTCTTTGACGCTTTGTTCGGCTAAATGCGTCGGCACGTGCTCTAAGACTTCGCTCGAGAAGACGACGTCGAACCGCTTGTCCTCGAAGCGACTCAAATCATTCAAAACGCCCGTTTCTACCACCCCTTCTTTCGCTAATTCCTTGCACGACGTCTTCGTTACGTCGGATATTTCAATCCCTCTGACTATTTTCCCCGCGCTTCTCAACGCTCTCATCGTCCCGCACGTCCCCGCGCCGCCGTCGAACCACGTTCGCGACTCTGGATACGCCTCCAAAACCGTTCTCAGAAAGCCTTTCAAGAGAGGATAGGCTGGTTTATTCTCGATCGCGTTTTTCAAGTACACGTCGTAAAACTTCTTATCCGGTTTATTATTATTATTGCTATTGCTACTACTACTACTACTCGACGCAACCCACCCTCTCCGGTGCGCGCTTTGCGTTCGTCCTCCTCCACCTTTTTTCCCGTGCCCGTCGATGTACTTCATCGCGTCTTCTTCGCCGGCTAAGAACTTTGGTAATACTTTCTTGTTGTTTCCATCTCTCGCCTCGTCGTCTTGGCCTGAGAGTTGTTGCAAGTGCTGTTCCATGTCGTTGCTGGAACGATGATGAATTTGCACTCTCTGTCGACTCGTATCATCATCTGCGGAATAGTAATGCGATTTAATCTCCACGATTAAAGGTATCGACAGGAATAAAAGACAGAGAAGTCTCAGTTTTTGCCTGCGCTGCTGCTTGAACAACGAGTGCGAAGGCGGAGGCATTTCACAAACAAATGAGGAAAAGAGAGTGAGAGGAGGATTTTTCAATAGTTGTTGTACACGCTCGTCTAGCGAGAGCTCAATCGGACAATCTGTTGTAAACAAAAGCTATGCAAGGATACCGCGATCGTCGTTCTCTTTCTTTCTTTCTTTCTTTCTTTCTTTCTAGAGTATGTAGTATTAGTTTAGTAGTACACTTTGTTTTTTCTTCTTCTCAACGTCTTCTTCTTCTCAAACGTCGTCGATGCTTTTCTCCGTCGCTTCTTTCAAGACTTTCTTGACGACTTTTTTGTTCTTCAACGAGTTGATGTGAATCAACCCTTGAACGGCGGTTTCGTTCACCGCTCCGGGTAAATAGTCTCTTCCAAATAACGTTTTTAATCCTGGGACTTTCTTGGTTTCGCCCGTCGGGAGCTGGTCGTACGTCGCGGCTAAAGGACCGATGTATTGCACCAACACCGAATACAAAGGTTGCAAAACGCGTTCCGAGAGTTCAATCATATCCGTCACGTCCCGTCGTTTGTCGATGTATTCGTCCTGGTCGGTGTTTTCAATCATGGTCATCAGTCTATCGAAACCTCTCGATAACTCCGCGCTCGGCCATAATCCGTACTTGTCCGATCTGTGTAACCAAAAAAAGTATCCCCACTGAAACTCGAAGAACAAACGTTCCTCCAACGACTTGCCTCTTTTGAGAACGCCAAACTTCCTCGCGAATCCCCCCAACGAGCGAAAGACGTCGTTACGAAACGACGACAACTCGAAATTCTCCGGTAAATCCTTCAAATCTATTCTCTTGTAACTCTCGTCTCTGCAAAACGACCACCCTTTCCCTTCCATGATTCCCCAAAACGCCTCCTCGCTCAAGTCGTCCTCGAACTCGTAAATCTCCTCCAAAGTCACATCCACGTCCCACCCGGCTAACTCTAACGCCGCCAACGTGTGATGATGATCGACGACGTAATAATACCCCCGGTACTTCACCGCCGGTACCGGTTTAATCGCCATGTATTCTCTCGCGTTCTCCTCGCTCGAGAAGTTCGACAACTTATAAAACGTCCAGTCCCATCCGCACGCGGTTTGCGACGGTTTCGCAATCTTCTTAATCTCCGACCACGGTTTCGTTTTCGTCGGGCATAACTCTTCGTCGATGTTCCCGATGGAGTCTTTGTTTGAGGACTTTTTTTGTTCGTCTTTGTTTAAAACCGCGTTCAGTTTGGAGACTATTTTATCCGTATGAATTATTCGTTGCACGGAAGAAGATCCCGTCTTCTTTTTCCCACCACTCGAAGAAGAGGAGGTCTTCTTCCCTTTCGCCGTTCTGCTCTTTGTCGATCTCGCTTCGTCCACCGAGGACGAAGAACGAGGAGGCGCGAAACATCCTTTTCGACAACCTCTGTTGTTACTCTTCGTAGTATTCGTCGACGAATCAACTCGTCGCGTTGTCAAAGACAGCCGCGACGCCAAAACGGTGGTGCTCGTGCTCGAGGTAAAACTCATCTTTATTCAAACCAACAACCAACAACAACAACCACAACGGATATTTAATGATGCGTTTAAATCTTTCTCTCTCTCTCGGTCGCACAGTCGTCTCTGCGCGTACTAAACCACCGAAAAAGAAAGAAAGAAGAGAGAGCACACTTTTTGCGCGCACTTCTGAAACGCTTTAATAATACGTAAACACCCGCCCTTCAAAAGAAACACAAGAGAGAAGAGATTAGAGAGACGGTTTTTGTCAGAGGAGAGAGATACGAATATTCTTCTCTCTTTTCTGTGGTTTCGAGCTCTCTTTGTGAGAGAGAAAAAAGCTTCAAAAAAAGGACAGAAATCTGTTGTTTGTTTTCCAACACGAGAGTACTAGTACTACGAATAAAACTCTGATTAAAACTCTACGTATAACGGCAAACGAAACACCTTCTTCCGAAAGCGAAAAAGTATAAAGACACACATATATAAGTACATAATAAAATGGCGCAAAGAAGAGTGGTGATCGTTGGCGGCGGGAATTCCGCGGGCTACCTCGTGCGAGCTTTAGTTGGCGCACCATCGTCGTCGTCGTCGTCGTCGTCACCATCATCATCATCATCGGTAACAATCGTGTCGGAGGAAAACGTCCTGCCGTACGAACGCCCGGCGCTGTCGAAGGCGTTTTTGAACGAACAGTCACCGGCGAGATTACCTGGGTTTCATACCTGCGTCGGGGGCGGTGGGGAGAGGCAAACGGAGGAGTGGTATAAAGAGAAAGAGGTGGAGACGAAATTGGGAACCAAGATCACGAAGTGCGATTACGAGAAGAAACGGGTGGAAACCGCGAGCGGAGAAATAATCGAGTACGATGCGTTGGTGATTGCAACTGGGGTGAGCGCACACAAAGGGTCGTTTATTGAAGGTTTTGACGGAAAGATGTGTAAAGTTTTGAGAAGTCACGAGGACGCGTTGGAAGTGGTGAAAGCGATGGACGCCAAGCCGAAACATCCGGTGGTGGTCGGCGGCGGGTACATAGGTTTAGAGGTAGCCGCGGGGATGTGTGCGAGAGGTTTAAAACCAACGGTCGTTTTGTTAGAATCGAATATCATGGCGAGGTTGTTTACGAAAGAAATCGCCGCGCATTACGAACAGTTGTACGAATCGAAAGGCGCGACGTTTATTAAAAACGCCTCGGTGAAGAAAATCAACGACGGGAAATCGGTCGTTTTGAACGACGGGAGAGAGTTGGACGCCGATTTAGTCGTCCTTGGTGTCGGTTCGGACGTTCGACCAAACGTGGAACCATTTTGTGACTCTTCTTCTGGCGGGCTGTTGGAGAAAGGAAAAGATGGCGGGATTAAAGTAAACGGCAAATTTGAAACGTCCCAAAAAGACGTCTACGCCATCGGCGACGTGTGTTCGTTTCCGGTTCGTTTGACTGGACCAAATGAGAACGAAGAACATTACAGAATGGAACACGTGAAACACGCCAGAGCATCTGCCGCGCACTGCGCGCGAACTCTCATCGGTGAAAAAGACGTCCCGGATTACAAATACGAACCGTTCTTCTACTCCAGGGTATTCGAGCAACCGAATTCGGACCGCCCAGTCTCTTGGCAATTCTACGGTTTCGGAGGCCACGCGGCGATGGAAACCGGGAAAGTCTCCGCCGTCGGCCCAATTGGTGACTTCAAGCCGCAACTGGTCTCGTTTTGGATCGAAACGTCCACGAAAAAATGCATCGGGTGCTTCCTCGAATCCGGCGGTTCCATCGAAACGCAAATCGCCAAAGACTTGGGGGAGAAAAATCCAGTCGTCGACGTCGACGCGTTAGCGAAAAGTGCGACCGTCGCGGAAGCCATGAGCGTTTGTGCGGAAGCGTTGAAGAAAAACTAGCGTGTGTATCATGTAGTTCAAATTGTCATCTTCTTAAAGTTAGTTGTCCAGCAATAAAGGTGTTGTCTTCGATTTTTGATTTTTTGTTGTGTTTTTTTATGTTTATGTCGACGTGGCAAAGGACATCTTGGGAGACTTCTCTCCTTGTGCGGAAATGCTTCATTGTACTCCCTCACATATCTTTACCACCTGTCGTCTGTTTTGTGTTTGAGATAAAGTAACATCGAAAGAGAGAGAGAGAGAGACGATACTGCAATACTACTCTCGTCATGTTGAGCTCGACGTCGACGTCGAGGACGGGTGTCGCGAGCTCTTCTCCTTCAGGAGGTGAAAAGAATGTAATGAGAAAAACGACGTGTCAATTCTCGACCGGCATCTCGACCTCCCAACACCGCGCGAAGAAGAAGAAGAAGAAGGAGGAAACGCTAAACTGCTCTGAGAAAAGGGGCGAGACGATACAAACGAGATCATCGTTTGTTGTTCGCGCGACAAAAAGTGACGAACGCAGCTCCAGCGCGGGGGAGTATTTCACGAGCAACAAAAACAATACGTACACATTATCCTCTCACTCGAGGAAGAAGGACAAAAACAACAATTTGGTCGCACACGCGTTTGATGCGACCATGGACGAGAATAAAGAAGATAATAACAGCGAGATCAAGAAAATAGTAAAACCTAGATTTGGCATGGCTATAGATCCGGAAGTGTTACCTCGCAACGACGAGACGGATAAGTTAATCATGAAACTGTTCATACCGGCGGTGTTAAATTTTCTTATCATTCCTTTGGTTGGCATCGTTGACGTATTTTGGGTAGGAAGAATGGGCGATGCGGTCGCGTTGGCAGCGCAAGGCGCGGCGAATCAAGTCTTTCAGTCGGCATTTTGGATCATATCGTTCATTCCTTCCGTAGTGGCGCCGATGGTGGCGAGAGCGGCTGCGGGTGGGGATAAAGCCGAGTTGCAGAATAAAATCGGCGAAGGGATATTTTGCGCGTTTATAGTCGGTTTGTTCGGGATGACTGTGATGGGATGTTTGAGGAATCCTGCGTTAGGTTTAGTTGGTCTAGATCCGGTTTCAGCGACTGGGATACAAGCGGCGCCATACATCGGGATTCGAGCGTTGACGTTTATTCCGGCGATTGTCAGTACGGTTGGATTCGCGGCGTTTCGAGGTACGTTGGACGTGACGACGCCAATGAAGATTACGTTGGCGTCACAGTTAATGAACGTTATTTTAGATCCGATATTTATTTTTGGTTTTGGGATGGTTAAAGCTTTAGGAGTGGCTGGTGCCGCGTTGGCGACGTCGATGAGTGAGTTAGTCGCCGCTGGGTTGTACATCGGGACTTTATTGAAACGAAATTTGGTTACGGTGAGGTCGATGTTGAAACCGCCAGATGCGAAAGCGATTGGTGCTTTACTCGTTGGTGGCGCCGGAGTGCAGTTGCGATCGCTTGCGCAAAATATTACGTTTTTAGCGGTGACGAGAACGATTTTGACGATGGATAGTACGGGCACCGCGGCGGCGGCACATACGGTTAGCTCGCAAGTTTTTCAGCTCGGCGCGATTGCTATCTTGGCGTTGTCGACGATTGCGACGATTTTGATCCCGCAGCGAATGCACTCGAAAGAGTTGGGCGGCCCGTTGGCGGCAAAAGCTGTCGCGGATAGATTGTTAGCTTGGGGCATTCTAATCGGAGTTTTCTTGTTCTTCATGCAATCGGCGGCAATTTTTGCCCTTCCGTTTTTCACGCCGATCAAAGACGTGCAGACATTTGCTGTTTTACCGACCTTGATTGGAGCGGCGTTGCAGCCATTAAACGGTATCGTATTTGTTGCGGAAGGGTTGATGCAAGGTCACCAAGCCTTTTTGCGACTTGCGGGCGGTATGTTTGTGAGCACCGGGGTGATGTTGACTGCGTTGAGATTTGAAGGGTCGACGTTACCAGGCGTGTGGATGTGCTTCGCAGCGTTCAACACGTGTCGACTTTTGTTTGCGTTGAGACATCACTTCGTAGATGGGCCGTTAGGGTGGAAGCACTTGAACGCGAATCAGATGAAATGGGAAGAGACGAATAAATCGGCGTAAAAGGAGATGAGAGCATCGAAACGAAAAGAACCACAAACAACAACAACTAATATACTAATATTGTCATCATTCCTTTAATATTATATCAACACGTGTTGCTTTTATTTATTATTCTGCTATACAACTCTAAACGCCGCTATTCGCTTATTATTTCCAGCTCGAAGACATTAAAAATTACCACTTTCCTCCTCGTTCCCAATCGTAGCAGTCGCCGGTTGCTTTGGTCGTGGAGGACAAAACTTCGTCGATTTTACTTTTATCTTCCGCGTCGAGCGTAAATTGGAATAACTTTTGATGATCTTCGACGTGAAAATCGTTTCGCGCGCCTAAAATAACCGCCAAAACGCTTTCTTTCTCCAAAACCCATCGAGTGGCGACATTTGCGATGCTCTGGTCGTGTTTTTTCCCAATCGAGTCGAGAACTTTCAACAATTTTTGCAAATTACCCCAACCGCCGAAGTTTCTTATCACCGACGAATACTTCCTCTTCGAGCCGGTATCTAAAACGACGTCTTTTACGTCAGTCTCTAAGAACTTGCTCGATAAAAAACCGCCGGCTAAAACGCCGTACGGTAACAATTTCACTCCGCTCGCCTTGCAAAACTCGTTCATCTTCAAATCCGGTCGTCGATCTAACAACGAATACTGAATTTGGTTCGAAGAAATCTCCGCGCCTTTGTTAATCATCTCTTCCATTTTTTTCGTGTTGAAATTCGTCAACGCGACGGAGCCAATCAAACCTTTCGCTTTTAAATCAGTCAAATGCAACGCGCAATCAATATATTGCGAACTCCCGTAATCGTTCCAATACATTTGTACCATATCGATCTTCTTCAACCCGCCTAAGCGTTTGCTCGGAACATCAAACGCGTTCTCTTTCACCCATTTTTCAGTCATCGCAACTTGTTCTCTCCCAACGCAACACAGCTTCGTGTGCACTCGACACTGTTCACTGTTTCGATTGCGCTTTAAAAAATCTCCAATCACTAATTCGCTGTCGCCGTATCCGCACGCCGTCGGCCCGGTGTCGAACGTCGTAATCCCCGCATTTACAAACGTCTCAAAATCTTCCACCGCGCCTTTATCTTTCGACGTTCTGTCATCCGCCGGGTCGCCTTTGTGTCCACCCGATAACTGCCAGCATCCTTTAATCACCGCGGAAGGGTACTCTTGGGTAAACTTCAACGGAACCTCAGTTCTCGGTATTTTAGGGAGAGCAACAGAAGCAGAAGAAGCTTCTTCTCCGGCAGCGGCAAACGCGCTGCTTGGCACCAGCCCGGGTAAAATCAAACCAGACGACGACGACAACATCACGGACGCTCCTCCGGCGACTCGTTTCATCAAATCTCTTTTCGAGAGCAACGTTTTGTCGCGCAAAAGCGCATCGTCATCACCATTACTACCACCACCATCATCAGAAGAGCAAAAGAATGCTTTTCCCCGACCACCACGAGAGGAGGAAGGTTTGGAAGGTGTTGAAATCATCGAAATCGAGGAGGAGGAGAGCGAAAACATGTCGATGTTCTTGTTTTTCTTCTTCCTTGTCTTCTTCTTCTCTTTCTTCTTCTCTCGACCGGTTATACGAGCGTTTGTTTTGTGTGTATTCGTAGGTCAAATGGGCAAAAAAACCTGAGCAGAGGAGGAATTTTTGGCGAAAAACTCTCTCCTGCACGCGTAAAAAAGTCACTCATCAGCAAAAACATCATCACATATAAAAAGACACACATCGTTACATCATGGGACTCTCGACGATAATAAAGAAGGTACGGTGCTCGATACTATTGTTTTATAAAGCGTGATGCCGTCGAAATCGTCGAGGCGTCGTCTCGAACGAGCGCGCGTCGTTTGATTTCTGATTTTTCGAAAATTTCCCTCGAGCTCGAAACAACTCTTTCGCCTCTCGTTGGCGTTGACTTTCTCGAGATGAAGAAACTTCCCCCCTGCTGATATCTTCTCTGTCTCTTCTCTCTCTCAAACGACGTAATCAACAGGTGAAGCGCAAAGAGCGAGAAATCCGAGTCTTGGTCGTGGGCTTGGATAACGCCGGGAAGACGACGATCGTGAAAAAAATAAACGGCGAAGACATTTCGAAAATTTCACCAACCCTCGGGTTCAACATTTCCAGCTTGCACTTGAACGACTATCGATTGAACGTTTGGGACGTCGGAGGTCAGAAAACGTTGAGGACGTTTTGGAGGAACTATTTCGAAAAAACAGACGCGTTGGTGTGGGTGGTAGATTCCACCGATGTCGCTCGATTACAAGACTGTAAGAACGAACTGGATGTGATATTGAAGGAGGAGAAACTCGTCGACGCGAGTTTGTTGGTGTTGGCGAATAAGCAAGACGTGGAAGGGGCGATGAGTGGAAGGGATATTGCGGAGGCTTTAGGATTGGTTAGTATTGGTAGTAGTAATAGTGTTAGTGTTAGCAGTAGCGAGGTGTTGAGTGGAATGACGTCGAATAGTAGCAAACGACGATGGCGAGTGCAAAAATGTTCGGCGACAACCGGGGATGGGATTTTAGACGGGTTCGAGTTCATCACCGAGGACGTCGGGAGTCGCATGTTCACCTTAGATTAACGATAATAAATAGTATTGGTACAATGCCATTTATTTAGACCTTCATCCCTAACTTCTCTCGTATGCTAATAAACGCCTTCTTCAACACCTGCGCCGGCACCGGGTTCACGTTTCGAAACAACGGCACCACCTTCTCTCCTCCTCCTCCTCCTCCTCCTCCTCCTTCTTTCACTATCAACGCTACGTAATAAAACGCATCCGTCGTCGTCACCGTTTCGTTTATAATCACGTTCTCTATCTTTTCTATATCGTAAAAGCGGTCTCCGCTTATATCGACCCCGAGATTAGGTATCACCCGCACTATTTCGCTCTGTCGCTTTCGCAGAAGATACGAGGACAGAAGCCACATGAAGCTTAAATACAAAACAGTTACCGGTTTAAAGAACACCTCTTTTTGCCTCTCTATCGAGGCGGACGTGTTCACTAAACCAACCGCAACGGCCATTACGATCAACGCGCAGGATACGAAGACTTCTATTTTGCTCTTTTTCAGAAAGACTTGTACCGATATCGACTCGTCCGTGAATTGTTTTTCCTGCAAGACGTGTTCCCGAACTCGGAAATTGGTCGAGGAGACCGTCGCTTGAATGGATTTTGGGTTTTGCTCTCGTTTAACCGAACGCCACGCTCCTTTCTTGTGATGATGAGGATGATGACGATTGGACATTTTCTGTAATCTAAGTGCTGTTACTATCGACGCTTATGTATATATTATGTATATATTAAAGGTTTAGTATTAAGTTTGGGGAAGGAATTTTTGTGGTGTTACCTGTAGGTGTTTTTTCTTTGTTGTTCTTGTTTCGCGTACAGCGCTACTATTATTAAATCTGTACTCTCTCTCTCCCACTCACACACACACACACACACTCTCTCTCTATGGATATATCCTACTACACATCATCTCTCGGAATGAAAAACGCTCTCGCCGCCTTCGAGCCACTCATCTCGAGTGACGACGATACCCGCTGATGACGACGATGACGACAAAGACGATAAACCTTTCCAAGCGTCAAAAATGCCGTCTTTGCTACCGTTTTTACTCAACGTCACCGTCGGCGCCATGCCTGGGTATGAGTTTGAAATCACGTAGTCCTGCAAACGGGTCTGCAAACCAGGGAGGCGCGAGAGTCCGCCGGTTAAAACGATCGAAGCGTCTTTGCCTTTCTCTCGCAAGATTTCGTGCTCGACGTCTTTGCCGCATCTTTTGAAAGATTCTTTTAAAGCGTCTTGTACGCCGCCTTGCGGGATGATGAACTCGTCAACAATGGCGGCTAAACCTCCACGAGTGTCTTTCACTTGTCGAACGATACCTTTGGACGCTAAAATCTCAGGATGAAACAAAGATTCTGGCGCGCGAATACGTTCGGCTCTCACTTTCAATTGTCGAGCTTCCATACCGGACAATTTTCGGATTTCGTATTGCGGGTCCACCGCTAAGACCTCTGCTCTCGCTTTTTCCCACAGCGATTCGCACGCGGATACTTTTTGCGCGCCCGGGTCTTTTATTTCGCCGTCGATGGCTTTATCCGCACCTCGCGCCATTTGTGAATACATGGACCAATCGTCTTCGCCGTCGCCGAACCCTTTGTCGGTCGTGTTTTGTTTTTCTTCCGCTTCTACTTCGTCTAACGTTTCTTTATTGCCAGCATGCATCGCCATTAACTTCGCGCGTTTTCTCGCCGCGGTAGTTTGCCGCCTGACGCCTTTTCTACCACCGCCTCCTCGCTCGCGTTCCTCGTTCGCTTCTTCCTCCGTGACGCCTCGAACTTCTAAACTTCGAGCGTATCGCGCGTCCTTCAAATTCTTCTCCGCAGTCTCCAACGCGTTCAACAAACCTTCGTAAAATGCTCTCGGATCTTTCTCTATGGCTGCAAATTCTCTCGCATACTTCTCCGTGTTGTTTCGAACAGTGTCTCCTTGTGCAAACCGTTTCACCATGGCTATTTTTTTATCGAAGTTGTGTTTCGCTTTCGCGACGACGTCGTTCAAATCCAACTCTTTGATGCCGTATTGAGGTGTAAATTGTAAGATTTTCGTTTTTGCGTACTCTTTACCGTTCAAACAGTCTCTCCATGCCTTTGTTTCTTCCTCGTAATTTGTCGATACGAGAGCCATCTCTCGAAACAACTGTCCTTGCAACGCCATCGCCGCGCGACCGCTCCCGATTTTCCCAGTCTCCACGAACATTTGGTTCAAAAAATTCGCCTTGTGCACGCTCTCTGCGCGTTGCGAATCCAACGCCATCTTTCCAAAGCAGTCGATTAACTTTTCTCCGCCAACGTCTACCCTCGTCGCGCCTTGCATTTGCGCTTTGCCGTTCAAAAAAGGCACGATTGAACAGTTCGAGTGACCTAAATTAATAACCGCGCCGGAACCAATCTTCTCTAAAGCGCCGACCGATTCGCACTCGCTGACTAATTGTAACTCCTTAAACCCAATTTTCTCCAAAATAATCTCGCACGCGTCCGATTTCAACCGCACGGGATTCCCGAGCGGTTCCGTCGCGATCATTTGCCGTTCTCGCACAGATTCTCCGTCTTCTCCGTTCGCCGACGTCGCCAAACGCGAGTCTCGACAACATCTCGCCACCACGGCCTCGAACAACTCCTGATCGCAAAACAACCCGTTATCTTTCGCACTCACCGTCGCGCTCGTTCTCCCGCATTCAAATCGACCTAATAGGGATTTCTTGTTGCACTCCTCGGACGTTTGAAAGATTGGATTATACTCGCCGACGAAGACGCCTTTCGTCTTCTCTCCTTTCTTGGCGAGCAAATCTTTAGGTAAAAAGTACCCGCGAGTGGTCACCGACCGAAAGAACAGAGACGGTTCGTTTGAAGAAGAAGATGCAAACCCAGACCGAGCGTGGTACCCGCCCGCGTCCACTAAGAACGAATCCCTCGTCGACGAAGACTCGAAACTCTTCTTTTTCTTTCCATCGTTTTCTTCGTCGTCTCTGAATGCGTTCCAATCCAAAAACGGTTCCAAGTACACGAACGGAAGTTGTTTCTGTCCTTTTTCTTCACCAAAAGTCGTTTTTAAAGCCCCGTCGTCCTCGTTCGCTCCTTTTTTGCCGTGGTCTGAAATCGAACGAGGAGGAGGAACCGTCGTCGACATGGTGTTGTTGTGTCGACAAGACAGAGGGAAAGAAGGGGAAAATTCTGGGGAAATTCAGAAGGAATAACTCTTCGTTACTAATCACCACGCGCACAAAGCGCAACAAAGGAAGAGACAGAGACAGACACCCACACGCACAACAGAGAGAGAGAGAGAGAGAGAGAGAGGAACGACGCGACAGTTTCATCTCGTCTCGTCACAATAAATGTCCAATAACAACAACAACACCATGAACGAAGACAAGAACAAAGCAGCGCTGAGTGCGAAACAGCGAGGCATCGACCATTACGTCGCGGCGCGATACCAGGAAGCCGAGCAAGCGTTTACGGAAGCCATATCCATAGCGAATAAAGATGATCCGAGTTTACACTTGTATTACAGCAATCGATGCGCTTCGAGGATGAATTTGGAGAAAATAGAAGAGGCGTTGGTGGATGCGAAGAAAACGACGGAACTGAAACGAGATTTCGCGAAAGGATGGTCGCGGTTGGGACAATGTTTGCACAGACTCGCAGCATCGAGCGGCGGGGATGTGAAAAAGTTGGAGGAGGCGAAGAGAGCTTTGGAGAAGTGTTTGAGTTTGGCGAGCGAGAACGAGGAGGCAAGAAGGACTTTGCGCGCGGTCGAGGAGAAGCTGACGCGAGAGAAGGAGAGGAGAAGAGCAGAGAGAGGAGGGAATACTAGAAGTAATAGCGACACTGCGAGTGAGAGTGGGGGTATCCTCTCTCGCCTGGGAGATTTCTTAGGCGCGGTCAGGTATCAATATTCGTACGGGTTGTCGGATAACGGAAGAATTGCGGCGAACTGCGTCATCGCGGCGTTTTTGTTCTTCATCCTGAGACGATGGATTGGTTTAGGCGCCCGGAGCATGGGGCGGAGCACGTATGGAGATCGATTCGATCACGATTACGGTGATTACATCGACGATAACGCGTTCACGTTTGGAACGTTTCTCTCTTGGATGGTTTTGTACGTCGCCTATAAGAACGGCGCGTCTCCGTTTACTTTGTACATGTTGGCGAACAATCTCGGTTTAATTGGAAACGGGAGAGGGAGACGCGGCTACGGAGGTGGATACGGCGGATACGGAGGTGGTTACGGTGGTTACGGTCGGCGCAGAGGCATGTTCTTCTAAATCTACTACTTTTGTTGTTGTTGTTGTTGCAACAACGTTTCTCTTTCTAATAATTTATCTATGACTAATTCTATTTCTTCTTCCTCCGGCGGCTTCGGTTCATCTTCTCTTCGCACGCGGGACAGACGACCACCTTCACCAGCGCGTTCTTCACTTCCCCTTTCCCCCCTTCTTTATACCGAAAATTCAACTCAAACGTTCCTAGATTCTTCCTCTCCGAACATCTCTTCTCGCCGCAAATATCCACGCCTTTGCCTCTCGCGACTTCTTTCTCCGTTCTCCATCGCAAACCGACGCCTTGGGTGTCCCATCGGGACAAATCCGGAATCGCGTACTCTTTGAACAGTTTTCCCTCGTATTTTTTCGCCACGCGTTCGCCTTCGTTTAATAACGATAACATCGCTTCTTCCTCTTCGCCTCTTCCTCTGCGAGTCCTTGTTTCCTCCTCCTCCTTTTTGTCATCATCATCATCATCATCCTCTCGTAAAAATCTGTGATGTTTCTTCAACTCGTCCAAATCCGTCGTCGCGTGCGTCTCTCCGCCACTGCTTCTCTCTTCTCTCCGCGACAAAAACGCCGCCGTTTGATGACCTTCCTTCCTCGCACCACGAGTGAGAGTAGGGTCTCGCATGTGTTACTCTTGTTCTTACTTTTTTTTACTATTATTAGTATTATTTTATTAGTAGTAGTAGTAGCATTCGTCGTCTGCTTTTTGTCGTCTCTCGTGTGTTTTTAAAAAATTTGACGTTTTTGGCAATCCTCTCGTTTTTTTACATGATTTTTCACTCTGCTGAAAAAATTGACGTCATCTCGGTTTTTTTATTCTCGCACGTCGTTTTGAACTCTCATCGTCATCTTTAAAACCGGACGAGAGGAGACGCTTTGAAGGAGTGACAAAAACACGCTTTCGCGTGAATTATATAATAAGAATAACAACGTAAAAGAATAATGTTAGAAGTACCGACAATCATCGGCCTGGGTTTAGGATTCGACGGCTCCGCGAACTGGGTGAACAAATTTATCGTTGACCCGTATCTCTTTGGCATCAAATCGGAAGATTTCAACCCGGAAACGCACGGTTTACTTCGGAAGTTTCTCGTCATCTGGGGGTTTCTTTTGGTGATGACGTATTTGTTTTATTTCACGTTTTGCCCTTTGACGTATTATTTCCTGTTCAAACGGAAAGATAAAAAGACGGGAGAGAATAAAGCCAATTGGTTCCAACGGGAAGGGAAGGACCAGGTGAAGAACGAGATCAAGACGAGTTTGTGGTCCATAGCGGTGATGACGGCGATGACGGCGCCGTTCGAGTTGTTGGTGGAGAGCGGGAAGACGAAGATATATTGGGATTTGAACGAACACGGCGGGAAGTTGTACGCGTTTGTGATCGCGCCGATTATGTTCGTAGCGTTTTCGGATACTTGTATTTATTGGATACATCGAGGATTGCACCATAAGAAGTTGTATAAACCGTTGCATAAGTTGCATCACAGGTATAAAGAGACGACTCCGTTCAGCGCGTACGCGTTTCACCCGATCGATGGGTGGTTGCAAGGGTGCCCGTACCACATTTTTGTGTTTTTATTCCCGATGCACCACGTGGCGTATTTTATATCTTTAGCGTGCGTCGGTATGTGGACGATAAACATTCACGATCGCGTGACGTGGAATTTACCGTTCGTGAACGGGGCAGCGCATCATACCGTCCACCACACGGGATTTAATTATAACTACGGGCAATATTTGGTGTTTTGGGACAAGTTAGGTGGGAGTTATAGGGATCCGTTTGTCACGGCGCCGTATAACGGGACGCCGCTCGATAAAGAGAAGAGGTTCAAGACGAGTTGAATAGTCAAACTACGTATTAGAGAAATTTTTGGACAATAACATAACGCACGTTGTTGCTATATTTATTATTCATTGTTATCTTCTTCACTCTCTTACTCTCTCTCTTTATATTTATTATTACAAAACGGAAAATTATTTGCGAATTATTGTAAACTCTTCTCGTTCTCCTTCTTCGCGTCTACAACAACGACAACAATGTCTCGTCCATATCCAGTCTTCCATTCTCGCCTGCCAAACACTTACTCTCTCTCTCTCTCTCTCTCTCTCACTTACTCTCTAATATATTTAATTGTACTCTCTTATTATATAATTTGACTCGCGCTTCTTCTCTCTCTCACTTTTTCTCTCCTTCCCTTTTCAAAGCGCTTCCGTCCTCCTCTCTTTTATATACGCTTCACAACACATTATAAATACTTCTCGATAGTCCCAGTCAACGTACTCTTCGGCACCGCTCCAATCACCGTATCCATCTTCTTCCCGTCCTTAAAAATCATAACCGTCGGGATCGATCGGATCCCGTATTCCGTCGCGATCGAAGGCGACTCGTCCGTGTTCAACTTCACCGCTTTCAACTTCCCGGCGTATTCCTCCGCCAACTGATCGATCAGAGGGGCTATCATTCGGCACGGGCCACACCACGGCGCCCAGAAATCAACGAGAACCGGGACGTCCGATTTTAACACGTCTTGTTCGAACGTTTGGTCGTTCACGACTGAAGTCACGCCTTTAAGGAGAGAAGAGAAGAGAACATTAAGGCGGTGAGTATTTAGTACGAGATTAGTCATTTTTCCCAAGAAAACCGTATCCAGTATCCACGTCTCTCTGACGAAGCAAATTCTTTCTAACGAAATTTATCTTTTCACGTCGTAAACGGAGACGAACGAGGTCGGATCTGGATTAAAACGAGGGAAAGGAATCGAAATATACATTCAAACGTACCGGAAGTGCTCGTTTCTTCAGCTTTCACGCGTAACTGGTTCCCGCGCTGACCTTTTGAGGAAGATCTTCGGGTGTTGATTTTCGCGGCATTTTTAACCGAGAATGTGCTCGATGATGATGGTGATTGGAGCGCGAAGGATTGGCTCATTTTTTTATCGATTGATGATTGTGCGTCGCGTTTAGCGGTTACTCGTGTGTTATTCGCGAAATAAAATTTAACTCCTAAAGGTTAAATTCGTACAGTTCGTATCTTAAAATGAAACGGCGATGTGTCGTTGAGACGATTAAAGCGTTGTTGTTTTTGACGCATCACGTAAAACAGATATGCGCGTAAACTACTATATCCTCCTCCTCTCCTCGTTGAAAAAAGGAGAAAAAAAGTACGAGACCAAACAGCAAAAAAACGACGGCTAAACTTTGGGAGTTTTACTCAAGAAGAGAGCACTATGGCAAGAATAGAAGAAGGAGACATTAAAGACAAAGAAAAAGAGGTAGATTTACTGGGCGAAATCGCAGTTTCGGCGAACAACCAAGGCAAATCCATCCCGAGGAAACGAGACTACCGACAGAGAGCGCACTGTAACCCTTTATCGAACGGAAAGTGGGAGGATTTACCGACGGCGCCGGATTCATTTCGAGAGGATGCGCACTTTGAGAGTGCGTTTTTAGACAAGTTAAGAATGGAAAAGAAAGGAGAAAAGGAGGCGAAAATAACGTTCGCGGATATCGGGTGCGGGTTTGGCGGTTTGCTCGTTCGGTTGAGCCCGTTGTTTCCGAAAGAGTTGATTATTGGGATGGAAATTCGGGCGCAAGTGTCCGAGTACGTTCGCGAACGCGCTTTGGCGCTGAGGAAAGAACATCCAGGCGAGTATCAAAACATTTCAGGTTTGAGGACAAACTCGATGAAGTTTTTACCGAACTATTTCCAGAGAGGTCAGCTGAAGAAGTTGTTCTTTCTGTTCCCGGATCCGCACTTTAAACGGTCGAAACGACGTCGACGGATAATACAAACGGCGTTGATTGCAGAGTACGCGTTTTGTTTGCGCGAGGGCGGGATTTTATACACGCAAACGGACGTAGAAGACGTCGGGGATTGGATGAAAGAGAAGTTAGACATGCATCCGTTGTTCCGACCGATGACGGAAGAGGAGTTAAACTCAGACGTGTGCGTGGAGTTGTTGAGACGAGGGACGCCGACGGAAGAGGGACAAAAAGTAAAACGCAATAGCGGATCGACGTGGTTACATTGTTACGTCAGAGTACACGGAAATCCGAGATATTAGAAACATTATACACGCGTATTTTTGGTTAGTTCTTGGCCATTATTGGTCATCATGCTCAGTCAGTTTATAATCGTAGTTTTAGTTTGTAGTAGTGTGATTATACTGATATGTAAAGCAGCTTTTGAACGAATGCGAGTACTTAGTCTCGTTATCTGACGCATCACTCACATTTTTCGCGGTACAAGATGTTATCGTTATGTGTAATGTTACAAGTTCTTCTTCTAAATCTATCTACGTCTCTTTTTATCGAGTTATGTCTGCTCTCCTCCTCCTCCGCCGCCGCCCTCGCTCTGTTCCATTATCTTTTTCATCTCTCTATCGTACTCGTACCGTCTGTATAACTGATACAATCCCGTCACTGCCATCGCCGCGTTCACCGCCATCAAGTTATAGTTTTTCGGCGTAATATCCAAGGAATATTTCATCCAGATCAACCCGGTCAAGGCGACCGCGCTTTGTTGCGGCACCGAAAGTAACTCCGGCGGTCTTTGGAAATCTTTCACGTTGGCGATGGTTATCGCCCACTTCATGGTTGGCGCCCAGAAGAAGATGGTTTTCGGCCCGGCCGGGTGGTTCAAAAACGCTCGGAACGATGACGTCGCGGCCATTCTTTCTTTCGGTGGTGCGTCTGATTCTTACGCGTTTGTTCTTTCTTTCTTTCTTTCTTCAGCTCGTAGTTGCGCGTCTAAAAAGTGAAGATAAAGCAGCTTCGTTTGTTCCTCTTTAGCGGTGGGACTTTCGCAGGCCGACAGGCGCGAGAGCAAAAGAAAGAGAGAGAGAGAGACAGACGTTATCGAAGGAAGGGTTTTTTGCGTTGTTATCATAATTTATATACATGCATACAGGTTTTCAACGAGGATCTATGAGAGTTACTTTTATATATTCGCGGCCTCGCAACCCGTTGCTTGCGCTTTCTCTTTCTCGCTCGCCCTTCTATTAAGACTGCAAATCGCACTCCTCGCACTCCTCGTCTTCTCCGGCCTCTCCTTCATCCTTGGCATCGTCCATGCCCCTCCCGTCTAAATCAATACCGCCTACCCCTTCCTCGGCAAACGAGACTGAATTCATCATGTGTTCTCGCAACAAACTCAAGTTCTCTCGGTTCATTTTTACGCCGCAGTCTAATCCGCCGGTATCCGCGAAGCGTTTTATCCATCTTTGAAGCAAATCCTCCCTCTGCTTAATCAATCGTTCCGCGTGATCTCTTCTTCCTTCCGCGAATAACGCTCGTATGAATTTCTGTCCGTCGTTTTTATAGTTCTCGCTGGCAAAATTATACAGCCATTTATACTCGCCTTTTCCCGGGCTCAAATCCGTCTCTTGCATCTGCGCTAAGGAGGACTTCAACGCTTTGAAGGTGAAATAATTGACCAGTAAGTTGTCCACGTCCGCGAAGGAGTCGCCGTAATTGCCGCCTAAATCCCCGTTTCGCACGATCAAAGTGCCTCTTCTTCTGTTGTTGTTCTTGTTCTTAGTATTCTCTGTCGTTCGTCTTCTTCTTTTAAAGTTGGTGTTCGCGTTGGTCGTTACGTGGCCGAAGGCAGACGAAGCGTTCGGGACTTTCTCGGAAAAGGAATTATGATGACGCGCGACGACGGGGGAAAAATACGGCGCACGCATCATCAACACCATCATCAACTCAACCTCGAAGAGTATTCAAAGAGATAGAAAAAGAGAAAGCGTATCGGTTTTCGTCCGAAAAGAGAGACAGAGCGCGCGCAAGTGCACCACCACCAAATCGGAGTAATGACGACAGACCGATGGAAAAAAATTCAAAAAGATCCAAAAACGAAGATTTTGGATTTGTGGCTGTAAAACACCTCTAAAGCGACGGAGAGCGAGAGCGAGAGAAGGAGCAGAGGAGAGCGCAAGAGAGGGCACACGCGAAAACACCACGCATAAACGATGACGAGAGCGTTGTTTCACCCGGGGTACTGTATATATATATCTTCTATTCATCGTATTTGAATGTTTAAATACTTACGCGCTCTGTCTACTCCTCCGAAGAAGGAGACGGAGCGGCGGGAGGAGTAGCGGCGGGGACGAGAGAAGGAGCGGATTTTAACTCTGGTTTATCGCTGGCTGGCATGCGTCTGGACGATCGTTTCGTCGCCGCCGGCGGTTCCGAAGTGAGCTTTTGTACGGTTAAATACGCGCCGCCTAACACCGCCGCGCCGAACAACAACGTCACCAATAAACCGATGCCGGGTCCGCCTTCGGCGACTTCAAAATCTTCGCCGCGGACGGTCGCTTCGTCCACGTTGCCGACTCGGACCGTCGTCGGTCGTTTATATCTGCCTTCTGTCAACGTCTTCGATTCCGGTCGGTTGCCGTAAGAGTCCGGAGCGTCTTCTTTGCGCAACGTCGGGAGGTTGGAGACCAAGTTCCCGAGCAAACCGGACGGTTTCTCGTCGTCTTCGTCGTCGTCCTCGATTGGTTTTTGGCGAAACCGCGAGGAGTCTTGCGCGGGAACGAAATCGTCGTCCTCGCTTCCAGCCGCCGCCGTAACTTTATACCCCGACGTCGACGCTCTTTTCGAGGACGACGAGCGTTGTCTAAAGGTGGCGGTGCTCAACTCTTTCTTCTTCTGACCGCCAAGATTTCGAGTCTGTGTGATTAGAATATATAATAGAATAAGAAGAGAGAGAGAGAATGTGAGTCATCGCACATAAAAAACAAGAGCAAAAACAACGGAATAATAAAGAGCGAGTTTTGTGGAAGAGAATGACGCAAAGGTGTTGGTGTTCTCGCGCGCGTTACGTGAGAAAAAGGAGCCCCGCGTAAAATCTCTCTCTCTTATCAAAATGGGGAATAATACTCCTACTCCTATTACTTTCGATGATGACGAGGAGAGACGATGTTGCGAGACACACGCGCAGCAAAGGGACGATAATAAAAGAGAAAGAGACGTACCGAAGCTACGACGAACGCTCCGTGATTTTGCGCGGAAACAAACATAACTTATGTGTGTGTGTATTTGTGGGGATGCTTTTTTCTTCTACAAAAATATCCACGTCATCACTACGTTTGTGGCTCAGATAAAGTATGGCAGTTTTTAGTATTTACCAGTAGGTACCTTAATGATGATATATACGACATCTCTCTCTCTAACACGGTTGCGTTTTATTGTAATTATCAGTATTATTGCGGCTTACTCGTGGTGGCTTCGCTCAACACGTCCTCGTCGGTGACTTTTCTCGGACCGCTCATCGGGTTGAAGTTCCTTTTTAACGCGTCGCGATTCCCGAGGAGGAACCTTCCCAACGAGAGCAACTCTTCTTTGACTAACCAGGAGCGAACGGCGCCTCGTTCGGCGACGACGGAGCCGATGTTTTTCTCCGGGACCGTGAATGGAGAATTTAAAGCTTTCATGGTAGCTAAGACTCTCGTTTTGACCGGGGATCGGCCGTAGACGGTGGAGTGTTTGCCCCAACCGGTGACGACGGAGATTTCATCGGGAAGGTCTCGGATGGAGATGGGGAGCGTTTCTTTGCTCGTACCGGTGAGGAGGGTGCGAGTGCCTTTACCAGCGGATTGGATATCCATCGGAGCTAACGCACGTTGGCGCATGCGTCTCAGCCACCAACGCAAGACACATTGGGCGGTGCCAGCGGAGCGGACTCGGTGCAAATCGAGAACGCCTAATTCATCTTCGCAGCCGAGGTAGCCGTATTTGTTTTGAGCGTCTTCGAGGTATTGCGTCGCGCGGTCCCATTGTCCCATCTCTTCGCACACATCGATTAACGCGTCAAAGGTCAACGCATCCGGAAAGATTTCCGGCGTTTCTTTCTTCATCAAGTTCATCGCGTTTTCAGCCTCGCGCCATTTGCAGGAGGCTTCGAAGGAGATCAACAAAGAGTTGTACGTGTGGACAGTTCGCGGAACTTTTTCCGAAATCATTCGGGAGAAGGCATCCGAGACCTCATCGAAACGGCCGTCGGCGTAGCACACGCGCAGGTACGCGTCGTACGCGGCGGTTTGAACGCCTTTGTTATTCTTCAACTTGGCGTTCAACGCTTCGTCGCGAATAATGTCCAGGAGTAAGTCTGGAAGTTCGCCCATTGGGTTGGATCTCGATAACAAGTCGTCGTCTTCGTCTTCGTCGTCTTCGTCGTCGGAATTTAAATGCGCGTTATCTCTTTTCGCGACATCCTTCGCGGCCATCGTGGACGGATCGTCCTCCAAAGCCTCAATCTTCAAGCCTTTCCAATCTTCTTCTTCGAGCGCCAAAGCTTCCATGCGTTCTCTCGCCAACACGAGCTTCTCTATGCCACACAAACAATCAAAAGTTATGGAATCCGGTAACAAACCGTCTAAGAGTAGCTCTTTATACGCTCTCGCGGCTTCTCGCCAGTCTCTTCTCGCCGTCGATTCCATCAATCTCGTATTGTACGTGATCAAAGTCGGAACGATGCCTTCTTCTCGCATCATTTTCAAAACCAAATTGAAAGATTCGTGGTCGGATTGTTTCGCGCACGCGCCGAGAGCGGAGTTAAAAACAACCGCGGAACACCGTAACTTTGGATTCCTCGCGCATCGAGTGAGTAAATCCAGCGCGCGTTTACAGTCTTTATCACCGGTAGAGGTATTGTTCCCGTGCGCGGCAATCATAACCGCGTGCGTTGTTTCATTCGCGAACACACCATTCCTCGCCATTTGGGCAAAAATTGATTCCATGTCGCCAATTTTGCGCTGCTTTCCGTAACTCGTGATTAACGAGTTGTATGTGGTGACATTTCGTCTCACGCGCGGATTTTTCGCCATAGAAGTGAACAATTGAGCAGCTTCCGGATACTTCGCCGCGCTCACCGCGGCGGATAACAACGCGTTGTGCGAGCCCGTATCGCAAAAGCACCCAGGCGTGTTCTCTAATTCTTGAAAGGCCGCCAACGCTTTTTCCCACTGACCACCTTTCCCGTACGCGCTGATGAGGGATGTGTACACTCTCACGATATCGTTGGACGGACCTTTGCGATCTCTCGCCACGAACGGTCTTCGTTCGCCGTATCCGCCGCCGCCATATCGTCCGCCACCACCACTCCTCGAGTATCTGCTATTGTTATAACTATCTTCATCGTCTTCTCTGTCGTCGTCATCTTTATTGGTTTTATTCTCGTATTCCGCGGCGATTTTATCTAAAGTTTCGTGCCATCCAACGTTTGGATCTCTTTTCATTTCCTCAAACGTTCTCTCCGCTAACCGCCACTCGTGCGCTCGAGCGTACGCCGCGATAACTTCGTGGTACGTTCTTTGGTTCGGTTTCACGTCTGACTTCTCTTGTGCTCTCATGCGTTGTAACAAAGTCGTCGCCGATCGATACGCCGGTGGCCGAGCTCGTTTACACGCTCTCAGCGCCGAGTTATACGCCCTCAACGGCTGCGCGCACTCCATCTCCAACAGCGCCTCCAACGCCTCCAAAGCTTTCGGCGCGTTCCCGGTATCCGCGGCTAACTCTAACTTGGCCCAACTCTGACCGACGCCCGGCGCGGAAATCGCCAACGCGTCGTACTCATCGCTTCCATCGTCGCCAAACTTGTCCACGTTGGCGGCTTTCAAAGCATCGTTCTCGTCCGCGTCGTCGTCCTCGTCCTCCCGACTAACCGAATCAAACGCTCGCAACACTTGATTGTAACTCTCCACGTTCGCGCTTCGAAAACTATTTCTGTTCGGATTCGACGACGAAGAACTGCGTCCGCCTCGATTGTACGAATCCCTTCTTCCGCCGCCTTCGTGATCGTCGTAAGAAGAATGACTACTATTACTACTGCTCATCATCAGCTCTTCGTCGATGCTGTTCGCTCGTTCGTATTTCCTGGGAGGCGAAGACCCATCACTTCTCCCGAAACTCGCCTGCATCGTGCCTTGGTATCTCGACGCGAACGTCGCCGTGCGTTCGCGCGTGCCCGCCGCCGACGACTTCGTTGATGACTCCGACGTTGAGGAGAGTTGTTTTTTATCTTTCGTCGAAGTCTGTCGAGAAGACAGAGAAGACGAAGAGGAGGAAGAATTCTCTCTTTCGGGAGACGTCCCCGGAGGGTTATCCTTTCGTCGCTCGTTCTTCATCTTCGTCTTTGAAACTTTCGGTTTACGCGCGGGTCGCGAGACTTTCTTCGTCGTCTTGTTCGTGGTCATCATCATCGTCATCATTTCGTCGTCGTCGTCGTCGTACTCCTCCGATTGCGCGTTGGACGAGGAACTGTCGCTGTTCGCGTTGTCCCGAATCGCGTCCAATCGCACGTGGTCGCCTCGGGTGTGACGACCGCCTCCATTCGAGGCGGAAAGGCCACGCGCTGACGACGAGGATGTTTTCCTTCGTCTCTCTGCCTTTTCGTGCGCGGCAACAACGACGACTTTTGGCGTTGACGCAACCGCCAAGGCCACTCTCATCGGTCGCGCTCGTGGTGTGTGCGTGTAAATCTGTCTGTCTGTGCGCGCAAGCCGCGAAAAGTGTCTAAAACCGTGCGGTGTGTGTGCACGAATTAAGGCGCGAGCGCTTCGAGTGTGCTCGTCCTAATAATGTCTTGGCAAATTCTGGTGCAGTTCCTGTGTTGAGGAGAAAGGTTTTAAAGGTACTTTTTGCTTCAGAAGAACAAAAGACAAAATCATCTCTCTCTCTCTTCTGTCTGTGGTTCTTTTTTTGTCGCGCTTTTTTTTTTGCGTGTTGTCCGAACGCGAGGCGCGAACGCTTTCGCGATGGTTCGTTACATTCTTCTCCACTCGAGCAACAAAGAGTTTTAGAGAGACACGATGGAAGCTTCAAAACCACACGCACTTCTCTCTCATCGAGGAGAAGGACAAAAAGTTGCGCGTCGCTGTTATTCTAATCGTCGTCGTCGTCGTCGGAACAACAACAACGAGAACTTTACCCGTTATCGTCGGCATGACCAAGAGTCAACGTCAAAAAGAGCGGGAAAGGTGTCGGCAAAATTGGATGATGTTTCCCCGTCGCCGCGTACTTTGTCTGTTGCGGATGAAGAAGAAGACGAAGAAGAAGAAGAAAGAAGAAGACAAAGTGGTAGTAATTATTATGAGAACAACAGTAGGGATGATGATTGCTCAAAAACGACGAAAACGAGTTCTGGGGTTGCCGTCGGAAAACGACAGACGATGACGATGGGTTTCACCGCGACGCTTTTGAGTGGTTTTGCAACTGTGCAGAGTCCAGCGAAAGCGCTCGCGAGAGAGACTACCGCTGTGGTAGAAGCTTTAACGAGCGCAACATCGGGGACGATAAAAGGGTCGGTGATCTTACCGAGCGGGTACCACGTGACGAGAGGCGCACGAAGTCGAATTCAGACGACGAGTTCAAGGCCGGACGTCGTGAAGATTACGAACGGGGAAAAGGATTTAGGGAACGCGTTACGGTTCGAGGTGGGATACGCGAACGCGAAAGCGGAAGACGAGGTGACGGTGAACGCGCTGGTGTATTTTTGCCAAGACGACGACGTGTGTTTGTCGCGCAACGTATCGTTTCGGGCGAAGGTGGTGGACGGAGGAGGAGATTCGTCTTCTTCTTCTTCTTCGGCGGTTGATTTGACGTACTCGATTCCAACGCCCGAACCGGAAATCTCGTTCGCCGTGCCGCAGTTTGAATAACAGAACGCGTGCGCGATGTGCGTGACAGTATGTATTTATTATTACAATTTTGTATACTAGTGCTATTAGTTTTATAAAACGCCTTCAATTCTATCTTCCGCATCCCCGTACATTTTCTTCAATTTTTCAATCGTATCGGCGTCCGCGTTCCACATCCCGCGTCCGTGCGCTTCCAACATTCTTTTCACGACGTTTCGGAACGCCTCCGGGTTATTCTTTTGTAAAAGCTTCCGCATGTCCGCGTCTTCGACGTACGTTTCGTTGGCGCCGTCGTAGACCCAGTCTTCGGTGAAGCCGGTGGTCGCGCCCCAACCTACCAGAGCGGTCATGCGTTGCGAAATTTCGAAAGCGCCCCCGCTGCCAGATTCAGCCATAGCCTTCGCCCATCTCGGGTTTAAGAGTTTCGTGCGGTACTCCAATCGAAGCGTCTCGTCGAGATCTTTCACCGAACCTTTCGCATCTTTACCAAACGTCTCCACCACCGAACACTGGACTTTCTTAAACGCCGGCTTGGGTTTCGTGCTGTCACTTTCTTTCTCCGCGGCGTCTTCTTTCGCCGCGTTGGCGGCGGCGACAATCGCGCCAGTGTTGGCGTAATACTCTTGAATATCAGTCAACCCGTATTCAACGGAGTCGATTTCTTGGACAACTCTTTCCGTGGTTCGTAAAAGTTCGTTCAAGACTTCAGGCCTCGCGACGCCTTTCTCATCGGACGATTTTCCATACGAGTACGCGTTTCTAGAAGCCCACGTATCGCCCAACTCTCGAGTATCATTCCACGAAGCGTTCCCGACGCGTTCATTTACCATAGACCCGTAATCTCCGGGAGGGTTCGAGAACAATCTCGACGACGTCGCGTCTAAACCTTTCGCTTGCATCTCCAACGCGTGTTTGCGAACAAAGTTCATCTCAATCGGTTCGTCTTCGGCTTCCGCGCACCTAGCAAAGCAGTCGTCCAGTAACCCGACGACGTTGGCAAACGCGTCTCGAAAAATACCAGACATGTTGCACAAAACGTCGATGCGTGGACGGCCGAGCTCTTCGAGAGGGATCAACTCGTATCGCGCGACGCGCCCAGTTTTTTCTTTGACGGATCGCGCGCCAAGCAAAGCTAAAACGATGGCCACGGATTCGCCTTTGGTTTTAATGGCGTCCAGACCCCAGAGGTTGACGGAAACCGTCTCCGGGAATTGCCCGTCGTTTTCTTGTCGATGCCTGGCGATGATTTCGTTGGCAACATCGCTCCCTCGGATGAACGCGGCGTTAGATGGCATGCGATACGGATCTAACGCGTGTATGTTCCTTCCCGTCGGTAAAACGCCCGGTCCGTCTCGGAGCAAATCGCCCCCGGCAGCCGGTTGGACCCAATCGCCGTTCAACGCGCTCACCAAACCGACATCCAACTCTTCGTTGTTGCGTTGTAAAAGACTTTTAATCGTGATCGCTTCGGAGAGTTTTTCGGAATACGCGGTCGGGATATCGAACTGCTTATCGAGTTGTTTCTTAATCGCAGCGAGCTCGAGAGAATCGCTTTGTTCATCCTCGTCGTCTTCGGCTTGTCCCGCCGCGCGAGATATATCCTCCGCGTGTTCAAACGTCGTCGAGGCGACAACTTGCTTCTCTAATGCGGTCAACTCGTCGCCAAAGTACGCGTCTAAATAACGTTCAGATTGTTCCGCGTCCGGTTGTCTTCCTAAAACGTGTAAACCTTCGCTAAACAACCGATTCTCCAAAACGAACAAATACTCGTTCAACTGGTTTGCCCAGTTTTCAAACGTTTCGTCCGACCAGACGTTCTCGGCATCGTTTGCGTTTACGCTGAGTAGCTCGTTCGTCTCCACGGAGTAACACGGAACGTCGTTATCCAACTGCGCCATCGAAGCTTGGTTAGCGACGATGCCGCGAAGCTTTCGATCGCCAAATTTCCGCGACTGTTGCGATTCGCGGTATTCGTTCAAAAGCTCGCGCAACTCCGCCGTTTGTTTATACAAACCAGCCCGGCCGTACGGAGGAACATTATGCGATACCATGACGCCGTATCCACGTCGCTTTGCAACAATAGATTCTGAAGGGTTGTTTGCCGCGTACACGTACACATTCGGCATCGCGCCTAACAATTGCTCCGACCACGACAACCCGGTATTACCCAACGGCGATCCCGGAAGCCATTCCACGGTGCCGTGCATACCAAAGTGCAACACGGCATCAGCTTGGAACTTGTATTGCAAGTACTTGTAGTACGCGGCGTACTGCGGGTGCGGGGTTAAATCGCGTTCAAATAGCAATCGCATTGGATCACCTTCGACACCCAACGCTGGTTGGACGCCAATAAAGACGTTACCAAGTTGGAATCCGGCAACGTTGAATCCCGATGCGTTCGTGTTTAATCCGCGATACTGTTCGAGGTTTCCCCACGCTTTCTCCATTCGACGAATTAAAATATCGTTTGGCGGTAACTGCGGGCAAGGGCCCCACTCATTCGGTCCCCATTCGGCTGGGAACGAGAGCCACTTGCGAAGCGTCGACGGCGAAACGTCCATCCCGGCTGGTTGGAGCGTGTTTTCTGGAAGACTCAAAGCGTTGCGTTTGGATGACGAGTCCTCGCTTCCGCCTTCTTTTTCCTCCTCTCTTTTGAGCTTTTCAATATCTCTCTTTGTCTTCAAAAGGGCCTGTTCGCCACCTTTTTCCGCGCCTAACATGATTGCAGAAACCTCCTCGAGGTTGCGCAAAGCCGATACGATCGCCTCGCCCGTCGGTAACGGTTCGCCCTCTTTCACGCCTAAATCGTACCCTTCTTTGCGCAACGTCGCTAACGTTTCATCGATCGATTTTGGAACGTTCAACAACGCCGCCGTACCAGTTGCACCAACACCAGGCGGGAAACCGTATAACGTCATTGCGATTTTCTTATCTTTATTTTCTTTCTGTTTCAAAGCGTGCCATTTCTTTATTCGATTGGATAAAGCATAGACGCGTTCTTTGACCAAGAAAATATCGTCCCCGCACAAACCGCCCAAAGACACGGCATCGATGGCACCATCTAATTCCGGTAACGCGTATAAAATTGTCGATTGCAAACCGCCAACTCCGGATTCCCACCAACTGGCAATATCTTGAATCAACAGTGGCGCCGCGACAAAGTACGGCACGTTCTTGGCTTTTAAAATCTTATTCGCAATTTCGCTTTGCCTTCCGGCTTCCATCGACCCCGCTGGGCCACCGACGAGCGGGAACCCAACCGTGGAAACGACCGCGTCTACCTTACACGCGTCTGGTTTCAATGAGTCCACATCGATTATGCCTAAATTGTTCCTATTGAACTGCTCGTGAGAGGACGTCAGCTTATCGCGGACAATCGTGTGCGCCTCGACGCCGTTGATGAAGCACGGGATCGGGACGACCCCGGATTGTTCTAAACCTCGAATGAGTTCAGCTAAGTACGGTTGTTTCGTAATGACGTGTTTGCGATAGAGTAACACCGCGACGACTGGTTTCGTTGGATCTGCATCGGCGGTTGGAAGATTATTCAACGCTGCCCATCGTTTATATTCGTCGATAGTTTCCGGGTAAGGGAGATTTTGCTCCTCGAGCAGCGGATGGTAACACCCAAACGCGGGCGTTTCCACGAGCGGCTTCAATCCACCTTTTAAAAGTGGAACAGACTCGCGCAACGGTTTCAGAAGCAAATCCTTCACAAAGTCTCCCGGTGAAGCGCCGGTTATTTTCTCCTCTTCTTTTTCTTCAACTTCTCGCGCACCTAGGTATTCGCGCGCGATGTACGAAAACGCCTCTTCCACGTTTTTCTCGCCGCCTTGGTTCCAATACGCATACACGGTCAGCCAATTCTTCAAGTCTTTTGCTTTTTCGCCCGGAATGAAGCGCAACAACTGCGGGCCGATTTTCAAAAAGGACAAATATCCAACCAGTTTATCTTCCTCTTTGCCGCTGCCAAACTTCTTGAGAATTTTCTGCACCGCCGGCGGTGGGCCAGCTTTGGCGCCATCTTTCCCAGGTTTCATTTCAAACGTCCCGACGTTCGTTTCTGACATCAGTTCTAACGCGGACTCGAAGACAAACTTCGTTTTGATCCTTTCCAACTTTTCTCGCAGCCATTCCACTTGGTCGTAATCGAAGAGCAAAGAGCCGAAGAAGGCGTCGGCGTCGTCCAAAGCGCGTTCGAGTTCAACTCGGCGTTTACCAACAATGTCGCGGTCGGAGAAGACGCACAAAGTGACCGACGGATAACGCTTCTTTAAACTCTTGGAAACTTTTTTATACAACCGCACGTTGAACGATTCGAATCCGGAAATCAACACAATCTTCTTCGTTTTCTTCGAGGAAAGATACAGCGCCTCATCGTCGATTGATATTCCTTCCGCATCTTCATCGTCTCGTCTTTCCTCTTCCTCTTCCTCTTCTTCAGGTCTGGACAGAAACCCTCTTCCACCTCTCGCAGCTGTCGATAACGCCAATTCGTTCGCTTCTAACTCGTTCGACACTCTCGCCAACGTGCCTTTGCTCGCGTGAATGGCTTTCTGAAACTGCAAATACTTCTTCCCATCTTTTCCACTCGCAATTTTCAAGAGTCTCTCGCCAACTTTCGGGTCGATCTCGCACACGTTCTTAAACTTCTTCTCCGTCGTGACTGGAAAATCTTCGATGAACGCGTCCGAAACGTTCGCCGCGAGTTCGTCCTCCTCCTTCTCCGTCGCCGCCTCGGCGTCCGCCATCGATACGCCTTCGAATAACAACTCGTACGCGCTATCAATCGCGTTTTGCATATCCAAAACTTTCTTTTCAAGCTCTTCTTTCTTCCTCGTCAATCGGGCGACTTTCTCTTCGTCGATTTTGCTTTTCGTCGTCGTCGTCGTCGTCGTCGTCCTCGCCTCGTCCTCTTCTAAGAAAACGTTTTCGCTAAATTTCTCCGCTTCGCTCTTCGTCTTTGACGACGACAGCGCCGAAGCGATCACTCTTTTCCGCTTTTCTGCTCGTGCTGCTGCCTCTGCTGCTTTCTCGTTCAAAACGTCGTCGTCTGACGAAGCACTTAATGCGCGAAAAGCTCGTCGTCTTCTTCCTCGAACGAGTGCGACAGTCGATGACGTCTTTTCCTTCTCCGCCGTGAAATCATCTCTTCTTTTGGTTATCGTCGTCCTCGCTCGAAGAAGAAGCGAGGAGGAGGAGAAAGAAGAAGAATACATCTCAAACAAAAGCGTTCTCTTTCCTTCCTCTTCTTATTTCTTCGCTTCTTTCTCGGTGGTTTATGCGCGCAAATGTGTATTCATGTATCTGATTTTGACGATTTTTGGTGTCACCAGAGAGAGAGAAAATGTGAGAGTTGAGAGACTCTTTAGAAAGGAGAACACGTCGCGCACGGTACAGTCTTCGATTATTACAATAATAATTACACGCTTTTGTAAAAGTTCTCGTTACCTTCGCAGTCCTCCTCGTACGGGTCGCAATCGTCTCCAAACTCGTCTTCGTAATCGTCTTCGTCCGAAGAAGAGCAGTCGTCCGCGTCGAGGTCGAATCCGGCGGCGGAGCCGAAGAGGACGGGTTCGCCCCACTCTTTTCTGGTGATGCCGTCGAGGTCGTTGAAGTCGTCTTTGTCGTTTCCGGCGGCGTCGGTGTTAGTGTTGGTTGGTATCGTGACTTTCGGGTGGAAAACGAGTTTTAGAACGAGCGAATATCGCGGGACACCGGCGGCCTTGGACGGCGCGGAGACTCGATGGACGACGTCTTGATCCATGAGAACGAGGCGACCCGGCTGAGGGCGGACAAACACGCCAGTACCGGTACCGGGATCTAAAAACATGGTTTCAGCGTCGTAAGAAGCTGGCCAGACATTTGGGTTCAAATACACCAAAGCAGAAACGAAGAGCGGTTTATTCCGTTCTCGGTTGACGTATAACCCAAACCGTTCGGCCCACGGTGAGGTCGGATCTACACTGCTTGGATCCATGTCTAAATGCCACGAAAAATCCTCGCCGTTCACAGCTGCGTTTCCCACGGCTGTTTTTATTCGTAATCCACCCCAAGATCCGGGGATACCCTCCGGCTCGAGAGAATCGGCTGACATCGGCAGCACTTCGTACTCTGGGTATAAGCGTTGAATTCTCGCGCGAAGCGTTTTCACGGCAGACGAGCGCGCAACTTTTGCCAACTGGTCTTCCGTTAATCCCCAAGAGGAAGTATTTTTCGCCTCTGCGCTTTCTAATGAAGATCCCGACGTCGACGGCGAACCGGTATCCAATGTATCGTACGTATCTCTCGACCATAATCCCTCTGGAGGTTCGCTGTCAATCCAAGCGTCGAAACCGTTCGTCTCTTGATTGCCGCACATTTCCTTTAACAGGTCTCTCCTCAAAGGATCACACACCACGTTGTCCAAAACGACAATCTTCGACGCGTCGCTTCGGATCCCTCCCACACTCGTGGACGACCCGACATCGGCTCGGTCCAACGCTAACGACATCGCGATACTGACAGATCCGGGATTAAATATAGATATTCCATCCTCCCCATCCGGCCAAGAGGTACTTATTAAATCATCCGTCGAATCATCATCGCTCCCATCGATCAAATCATCCTCCGTCCCTCTCAACTTCCAATATCTCTCGTGCGCGGAGATGACTTGCCGCGCGCAGTTCGCGATCGATTTATCGTTGTTCTTCTCCGTAAACGTACCGAAAATCGACGGCTGAAAGCCCATATCAATCATCGCTTCTTTCAACTCCGGCATTAAGCGTTTCGCGTTGTCTCCGTTCAGTAACACGCACCTGCAACTTTCTGGGTACGGCGGTTTTACCGTCGTCGTCGTCGACGTCGCTTCGTTCGTTTCCGCCCCGTCGACGGTTAAAAACCAGTTGCTCTCGTTCACTATGACTGCATTCACATCTCGCTCTAAACCGTACTCCTCCTTCATCTCTTTCAGCAAGTCTTGCAAGTGCATCAACTCTTCCTCGTCAAAGTTGACCAGGAACACGTCGCTTTTAACGTTATTAATTTTGTTGTTGTTCCCGCTCGCCATCATCATCATCGCGGACGATGGTTTCTTTTTTCGGCGGCGGTGTTGGTTAAAATTGGATTCTGGAGTGTGTTGTTTCGAAGAACAAGTCGCCGCCGACGCCGACGCCGCGCGTCGACTACCCCTCGTCCTCCTCCTTCTGAGAGACTTCTCAGAGCAAACGCTCGAACGATGATTAAAGGAACAAACACGCGACGTCGTCTGAATTGCTGTTGTCATGATACTTAGTATTATTATTATTAGGGGAAGCAGTTGAGTGCAGAAAATTTGAAGAGAAAAAAATGGCAGTTTAGTTTACACGAAAATATTGGCAAGAACGAACTACTTTTGCTTTTGTTCTTGTCCATCGAACAAGACGGCAAACCGTCCTCGAGAAACCTTACCGTCTCCGTTAGAGTCCGCTCTGACAATTGCGCTTCGTATTGGCAAGAACGAACTACTTTTGCTTTTGTTCTTGTCCATCTAACAAGACGGCAAACCGTCCTCGAGAAACCTTACCGTCTCCGTTGGAGTCAGCTCTGACGAATTGCGCTTCGACGCGTTCGACTCTTTCGATTTCGTCGTCTTTTGCGCCCGGTCGCGTGAAGTAATACAGCGTTTCCCACTCGTCAAAATCGATGAAACCGTCTCGGTTAGCGTCGAATTGAGAAAACGCCTGGTCTAAAGCGAATTCTTCTTCGCGCGATTTGCGAGGGGCGGGTTGTTCCACGCTTTCCGGGCCGCATCGTTTACAGCTTTTGGCGCAGTAATTACCACTGACGATCCATGCGTCGTTGCATTGGTTCCAATTGGCGCGGTCGATGCAGTTGTATTGGTCGCGCGGCTCGATGTCGAAACAGTCCATCATGACGCGCAATAAGTTGCGGTTCAGAAATGGACGACTCGTGTCGCTCTCGTCCGGGGCGGCGCTGGAGGAGACACCTTTATCTTTCGGGCGTTTACCGGCAATTAAGGTAAACTTATCGACTGGATTTCGGTTGCGAACAGCGGCTTGGAATTCGGCGTCCGAAGCGCCTTGACGAGGCGTCGTCGCCAACCAGCACGTCGCTCGAGCGTTTGGACCAAACTCAGGGAAATCGCAAATGAGCGTGCCGAACTTGTTCGCCGAACGAGCGGTTACGCATTGAGAACAGTCGTCGCACCTAGTAGAATATATTTTGCTCCAAAAGTTGCCACCGTTCAAACACGCTTCGTTTTTATACCCGCCGATGCCGACGATGGCGACGCCCGTGGTCCCGTTTTCGCCGCTCGAGAGATAAATTCTGTCGTCGTCCGGAGCATCCCACCACTTCAAATCTTCGCGAGTGAACCCGTAATTTTTCGTTCCGAACCTGGACATTTCGCGCGTTCTCGAATACACGTGCGCGTGACCACCGACGATGAACGCGCCGTATTTTCTGCAAATTTCGTAAGCGCCCCATCCCGTCGAGTCGCCTTTATATGACACCTGCATCTTCTCCATCGTCATGTGCCACACGCAAATCTTCCATCGAGCGTTGGAATTTTTCAAGCTGTTTTCCAAGTGCCAATAATGATCTTGGTTGATTTGGTTACTTTCCCCGGCTCTTTCCACGCCAACCGAAGAAAGAACGAACAAAATTCCCTTGTATTCGCAACTCATGTCCACTCCGTATTGGCCTTTACACTTTGCGCCTCTCGGCACGCCGTAGTCCTCGAGGAGCTTTTGGTACCCTTCGCTTCCGCTCCAAAGGTACCTCACGCCGTCCCACCCGTCTGCATCGTGGTTTCCTTTTGCTGCTATGTACTCAACTTTATCACGCACGGTTTCTTTTAAAAATTCCACCCACATCTTCGGCGCAGACTCGTAATCCAAGTCGCCCGCGTGTACGATCTGTTTGTGAGAAAAAGAGAGAGAAAGAGACACGTCAACCTTTCGTAAAATCCAAGAAAAAAAAACACTCACCAAATCTGCGCCAGATTCTTTCGCCAGCCTCACGACGTCGCGCGCTCGCGAGTAGAGTTTACACGGCTGTCCTGCGTGATCGTAACAGTTTCGGCCGTTGATTTTATACGGCGAGCCTTGTAAGTTCCTATCGTCAGCATCATGGGTGCAAGGGAGAAGAGTTTTTTTTCGTCAGATGTCAAAAATACACGTCTTATTTAAAATTAGGTGTATCACGCACCCGCGATAGTCCACCCACGAGCTCGAAGGGTTATCGTTTCCGATGCCAGTGTCGGCAACGAACGCAACTCGCACGGCAGATGCTGCGGAGATACACGCGAGAAAGATAAACAAAATTCGAAGAAGCATAGTTGTTGCGTGTTCTTGTTGATGTGAGGATTTTTTTTCTTTTGTTTTTTTTCCTCTCTTTCATCGTTCTTGTTTCCCTCGTTAAAATTGGTGTTAAGCAAACGCGGTGGTGTACGTGTGTGTGTGTGTTATTACAATAATAATGACATAAAATTCTCCCTCATATAATTCCGATACATTTGTTAGCGAGCGCGCGCGCGTGCATAATACTTACTTGTTTCAATCTGTTCTTTATTATACCGTGTGTTCGCGAATGTAGCTCGCTCTTCGTTCTTTGGCGACGGCGGATAAATCCGTCGGTTGTGACTCGGTAAAGCTCGCTACTTTTTTCGCGCCGCGATAAATGAAGCTTCCAGTAACGCGTAACGGCGAAGCGTTTGGTTTCTTCTTCTGTTTCTTCTCGTCCACTTCGTCTTCTCTTTCCCAACCTCTGAACGCGTTGTCCGAGTGTAAGTCTTTCACTACCCACGGGCCACACTCGCTCAACTTTCGTTCGCACGTGCCGCCGAGAAACGTCGGGGTTCGATCGATGCCACCAAAAACGTCAACGATTTCCTCGAACGCGGCTTTCGATTTTTTTTCACCGGTGATACGTCCGAACATGGTGACTTTCTTGCGCATTTGACTGTCTAAGAAACCGCTGACGGCGTGCCAAAAGACTCTGACGTTCAAACTCGCGTTGACGACGTAGAACTTATAAATCAAATCTGGGTACTGTTCTCGGAATATAATCATCATGTTTTTGAACATTTCCACGCGTTGTTTCGCTTTCAATTGTTTCCCATCTCGGAATTTCAACGCGATGTCTTTCGAGGCGTCGATGACAACCACGCACTTGTCGTGGACAATCACCGCGTCTCGCGTTTTCAAGCTCGGAAACACGATGTTCGTTAAATACGTAAAAAACATCCCATAATTGGCTTCAACGATTGTTCGAGCATCGATAGAAGAGTGTTCGCTACCAGAACTTTTGCTGCTGATACTGTTACTTCTACCGCTTTTCTTGTTATACTCCGCGGCGGACATCGTCATCATGTTCTTCGACGCGTCCCCGACGCGCATGCAGCACACCGGAATCCCTAACGGCGTGTGCGTCGTGTAGACACTCATGCACGGATGCGCCTTGTGTACCTTTTTCTCTAACTCGCTCATCCCCCCGTCCTCCTCCTTCATCGTCCACCTTCTCAAGTACTCTCGCGGCTTCATCTTCTCTCTCCATTCCATGGAGTTCACGATCATCCTCTTCGCCGCGTACACGTCCGAGCTGTTTTTCGTGCTCGACAAGTACCTCCTCAAACAATTCTCTCTATCGCCACCTACCATCATATCTTCCGGAAACTTTACGTCTTCCACCTCCTGTTCCAATTTCTTCACGTTCTCCTCGTACCCATTGACCACCTCTCTCGACCGACGCCAAATAACCAGCGACCGTCTCGCATTTTTATGCTTCTGTTTCGACCACATTCCCATGTTCTTCCCGTCGAACGCTTTCGCTTCGAACGACCTCATCTCAGACTCTAACTCCCTCTCTATCGCCAGTTTCCTCTCGCGGTACAGCACCCACGGCATGTTTCCGTGCACTTTCCGAAACACGTACCAAAACTTCATCGCTTGCAACGCGATGAACACTTTGACTTTTGATATCTGCGTTTTGTTCTTTCCGTTTTCGTCTGAGTCGTCGACCATCTTTCTCCGTCGTTGTTCGAACGCGTTCAATCGTTCGTTCATGACGACGGCAATCGGTACCAAGAGCGAAAAAAACGTAAACGTGACGTCTCGAGCGTAGTCCTCTGGGAGAGACAAAGAGACGAACATCTTATTCAACCGGAACGGTTTATATTCGTTCCAAACGAATGCGAAGAACCAGAGCGAAAGCATCACCCACGAGAAGAGGAATGGTTTCATCATCATTTATGTTTATGAAAATATCGATGACGACGATGATGTTTTTCGCGCTCTTCGTCCAAAATTCTCCTTCTTTTTACCGCGTCTTCTCTGCCCTCGTTGTTCGTGTTCTTGCTTTTGCTCTTACTCGCGCGTGAGTTTGCGAATAGGTACGTTTTTGTGCCGTTAATAAGATTCCAAAAGAGAGAAAAGGAGAGCAAAAGGTCAACACTCGGCTTTAAAATTTTAAATTTTTTACGTAATAAATGCGAAAACGCTTCTTTTGAAGATCTCAAAAAATAATACGAACTCAATAATATACGATGCGCGATGCCGACGACGACCGCCTTCTTCTTCCTTTTCAACGAGAACATCAACAAGAAGAGACGTGGAAGAAGAATTTAAGGAGGAGAAGGAATAAAAGGTTCTTCTCACTTTTCGCGGTCGTTTCCTTTGTCGTCTTTCTTTCCATCTCCTTTTGGTTCACGGAGGAGGGAACCCAAAATATGGAAAAAGTTTTTGAACGGGAAGACTTTAAAGGTTTCGTGAAGGAAGTGAGAAATGCGAACGCACAGATTCGAGCGCACGAGGAGAGAATGAATAATGGCAACAGTAAAGATTCATCGTCGTCGTTGCGAAGAAGAACGCTGAAAGATTACGCGGCGATACTGTTCACGCAAAATTTGTGTTTCGATTATTTTGTTCCGCAAGGAGGGCCGTACTTTTGCTTGTATCCGGTGCTTTGTTTCGGATCGGATTTTTATAGCTGCATGACGAACGCCGGAGTGGTACAAGAAGCGTACGGCATTGACTCACAGAGCGCGTACAGTGTCGGAAATTCGCTCTTGAATAGCTTTTGAGTCGCATTAAAAATGAACTTTTAATTAATCATCTCCTCGGATAATCGATGAATGGCGTTGACGAAATAATCAACCTTCGCGCAATCCTCTTTCCCGCCTAAACCTGCACCTAAATTCGCGATGTATTTTTGTGGTCCAAAGTCCTGTAACATTTGCTTCGCTTCCCTTTCGATCTCCTCGAACGACCCGTCGACTAAGAGTTTCGGGTCAAAGTTGCCTTGGACGCTGGACATGTTCGCTTCGCCGCCCGCCGCGCCCGCCAACGTGTTTCTCGCGTACTTTCTATCCATAACCGTATCTAAGGTGATGCAATCGTACCCGATTCTTTGCAAATCGGAAATCGCGTACGGTGCATCTCTCGCAAAACCAAGCAACGGGACGTTCGGATGTCTTTTTTTCAACTCTTTGGCAATCTTCTCCATCTCCGGCAACGCGAACTCGTAAAACTCCTTCTCGTCGATGTGTTCGCACATCGCCTCGAAAACTTGCACCATGTGCGCGCCGTTTTGAATTTGCAAATCTAAATAGTCGATAACCACCGTCGTCAGTCGTCCCAACAACTCCCTCGAAGCCTCCGGGTGATTCTTCAACCAGTTCATCCCGGAATCCGTGTTCTTTCTCGAACTCCCGCCGACCATGTAATACATCAACGTCCACGGCGCCGCGCTAAACCCAATCAACGGAATTTGTAAGTTTTCTTTCTCAATCTGCTCGTTAATTCGTCGGACTGATTTCAACACGTGCGATAATCTTTCCTCGACGTCAATCGTTTTCGGTACTTTCGTCTCCAAATCCTCCGGCGTTTGCAACGGCCTCGGAACGACGATACCTTTACCTCCCGGCATCTCCACGTCCACGTTCATCGCCTCCGCGATGACTAAAATATCCGAGAACAAAATAGCCGCGTCTAACTTATACCGTCTCACCGGTTGCATCGTCACCTCGCACACGTCCTCTGGATCGTCCAACAGTTGCAAAAAATTCTTCCCGGTATCTTTCTTATACTGATTATATTCCGGTAAATGTCTCCCGGCTTGACGAAACAACCAAATCGGCGTCTTTGACACCTTCTCCCCTTTCGCCGCTTTAATCATGGAATCGTTCGCTGGATTCCGGTTCTTCAAAGTCGCCGGGTCTGTTTTCGATTTCAACGGACTGAGGGTGTTGTCACAGGCAAATCCGCGATATCTCCTTCTCGTCGTCCTCACCGCTCGGGATGTTGTCGATGAAAATGATGAAAATGATGATGCATTCGCATCATCGCGCGAGGATGAGGTGCTCCTAAACCTACGCGAGGAGCGAGAACCACCACCACCACCGATAACAGTAACACCGCTCGAACACGAAGACGAAGAAAGTGTTGTTACGCTCATCTTTATCGCACTGCTCGTTTGAGAGAAGAAGAGAAAAAGAATACACCTTTATTATTCGTAGTAATATTTGTGAGAGATTTTTTATCCAAAAAGAAAGGAAGATCTCGTCTCTGTTTTGTGAGAGAGCAGCCCAAAGACAAATTCCGCCGCCAGAAAAGAGAACAACTTCTTTCTTTTCAAGCACGTTTCTTTGCTTTAAAACGACTGTGTTTTATTACGCGCGAAAAGAGGCACACACACATATATATAAACGAATAAGAGCTAATAACTTATACATATATATATAATGCCGGGCCCGTCGAACCAC
>Ga0255756_1000321_pt1 | contig 58544 bp, 74 predicted proteins | sample 011ome_20_FD_179956 | JGI IMG/M metagenome (GOLD analysis project Ga0255756, IMG submission 179956) | Coastal salt marsh microbial communities from the Groves Creek Marsh, Skidaway Island, Georgia - 011509CT metaG (version 2) | ecosystem: Environmental > Aquatic > Marine > Intertidal zone > Salt... | reverse complement strand
GCGTGTGCTCTGTGCCATCCCAGCTTTAGAATGGCACAAGCAGAATGTTGACGAAGATGTTATAATCGTAGCAGAGGCTTGGCACGAGCTATTCATGGCTTCCCCTATTATTCGCGATAACGTTTTTCCTATGGGTCATAAAGGCTTATTTGAGGAAAAGCTAAAAGATCGTGAAATAATATCTCCAGAACCTTATCGGTTAAATGCTTACTTTAATCAAAAATGTAATCTAATTCAAGCCTTTGATATTCTTATAAACGATCTTAAAGAAGTGCCTGAAACTAAAAAGTTTAATCTTGAAATTAATAAGATTGACCAGGTTTATGGTTACAATCTAGTAGAACAAACTCGCCAAGGACTAGGTAAAGATAAAGTTATTGTATTTCAACCTTTTGGCTCTGGCGTTCAAAAAGAAGGTAATTTCATATTTGATTCTTCTGGCCGCTCTATAGAGCTTAAGGACGTTTATGATATTGCAGAAAGACTATCTAAAGACTATTCTGTAATTATGATGACTAATATTGAAGTTCCTCCCCCACCAAAAGAAATTGGTATAGTAATGCCAACTAATGTTAATCTGCTACAATGGATGGGTATTATTAATGCCGCAGACTATTTCTTCGGTTGTGATAGCATGGGACAACATTACGCACACGCCTTGAAAAAGCCAGCAACTGTTATTATTGGTTCTACCTGCCCAGAGAATATATCCTATCCAGACAATAAGGATTTTACTATTATAGATAATGGTAAAGAGAAAAGGAAGTATATTCCTATGAGAATTACTCATGACTATACTGGAGAACGTAATAATGAAGATCTTATGATTATGTCTTCAGATACGATTAACAAAGCAATTAAGAGTGTTACAAATAAGTTAGGCAAATCAAAGAATACTAAGATAGCTAATGTACCACACGTTCATGGGCCTAATTGCTCCCATGGTAAAGCTGGCCAACCTATTTCCCCTCCGTTTGCTAAGAAATAAATTATTAATTGATGAGGTTTTATAATGTCTGATCCAACAGGATATATCCTAGGTATTTCGCGTGGTCATAATGCCGGCGCATGTCTTTTAAAAGATGGCAAAATTGTTTGGTCATTAGAAGAGGAAAGACTTACTAGGGCAAAATACGACGGCGGTCCTTACGCTTGTATGATAAAAGTAAAAGAATATACTGATAAGCTAGATTATATCTTTATATCTCATACGCAATCTCTTGAAGCTACAGCTGGTAAGGTAGACTATATGGGTGAAGATGTCTATACTGGTCTCGCTCGTAAAATGGGCTTAATTGAAAGAAAAAATGTTAATCTTCATAATCATCCCCAAGTTATAGATCTATCTCATCAGCATCATAAAATCCACGCAGCTTGTGCTTTTTATCGATCTGGTTTTGATGATGCTGTTGCTGTTGTAATAGATGGTGCAGGATCAGTAAAAACCGCAACCTTTGGAACAGATCCTGTCTATATGTGGGAAACAGAAACTTTTATAGATTGTTCCTATCCTGCTAATTTTAAGACATTATATAAGCATTCTGGGTGTCGCGAACCAATTATAGATTCTATAAACCATGAAGAAGATTCTAGCAATCTTGGTGAAGAAGGTACACACGTAGCTTTTAAGTCAGGACACGCAGGTATTACTAAGGTATACGAAGCTATTACTGAATATTGTGGATTTCAAGCAATTGAAGCTGGTAAGACGATGGGCTTATTCCCATATGGCAAACCAAACGACAAAATTCCCCCGCTTTTTATAAAGAATACTACTTTTCCTATATCCGATCGAAATGTAATAGTACCTCGTTATCCCAATGGAGCAATGGTTAATGCACCTCTATTTGAAGCTCTAGACGATTTACCAACTGATACTGATCTAACAACCTTACAATCTCGTAGGGATATGGCTTATGCTTGCCAAACGCAAACGCAAGAAATGGCTTTAGATGCTATTCTTTCGGCTTGTAAAATGGCTGATAAAAAGAAAGTAGTATTCTCAGGAGGATATGCTCTTAACTGTGTAGCTAATTATTATTTCCTAGACAGGCTTAATGAAGAAGGCATTGAGATGTATGTTGAGCCCATCTCGAATGACGGCGGTACAGCAATTGGTGTAGCTCTTTGGGGTTACTATGAGGTATCACGATCTACAGAGAAACTAAATGGTCGTGAAATTTATCTTGGTCCAAAGTATGATTATTCTGAAGAAGACATTATTAAAACTGTAGAAGATAATAATGCTCTAATTGAAGATTTTACTGATGAGCAGGTTGTTGAGTTAATGACGAATAAGAATATTGTTGCCTGCTTCCAAGGCCGTTCAGAGAATGGCCCTCGCGCATTAGGTAATCGTTCATTAATGTTTGATCCTACCTTTAAGGATGGTAAAGACTTCGTTAATGAGATTAAGCGAAGGGAATACTTCCGGCCGTTTGCTGGATCTATTCTTGCTGAGGATGTTCACGAATGGTTTGATCTACGCGGTATGAAAGATTCCCCCCATATGATGTATGCAGTAAATTGCCAGCCTGGTATTGAGGAAAAGATTCCTGCTATTATCCATGTTGATGGCACATGTCGTATTCAGACTGTATCAGAGGAAGATAATCCTCTTTACTATAAGATTATTAAGGCTTTCAAAGAAAAGACTGGTGTACCAATTATCTTTAATACGTCCTTTAACCTTGGAGGTGAACCATTGGTTGAGACTCTTGAAGATGCTCTTTGGATGTTAAAGCAAAGCGACATACAATATCTTTACTTGCCAGAATATGGTAAATTAATAACTGTTCCTAATATTAACGTACTATAATGAATAACTATGATCCTTTAGAGATTGTTCAAATTGATCTAGGTGGATACAAAATATCCACCTCTGGTCAACTTGACGGATATGGTTATAAGCACATAAATGATATTCTTGATTCTTTTCGTAATTTAATAAAAGATGATTGCCTAGCTGGTAAAGTGTTTACAAACGGAATGGAGTGGTGTTCTGGTCCTGGCTATATTGGATTTATGATGATGAGATATGGTATGATACATAATTGTGTCTTTACAGATATACATGAGCCATTATCAGACGTTGTTAACAAGTCTATTTCCGACAATATGCTTCTTATAAAACCTAGAAAAGTTGAGTTTATACCTTCTAATAATTTCTCTAATATACCTAAGCAAAAGTTTGATATAATATTTGGTAATCCCCCACACTTTAGCTTTGCTGATGATTGGAAACCAGAGAATCAAGAGGAGTTTGATTTATATGATGATGATCGTAAGCACCAAGATAAAGACTGGAAGATTCACCAAGATTTTTTTTCGAATGTTTCAGAGTATCTAGAAGAAGATGGATGCATTCTTTTAATGGAAAATATGAAAGGATCTAATCTTGGCACATTTAATAGTATGATTACAGAAAACAATCTAAAAGTAACCCAGGCTTTCCCCTCTAAAGAATGGCCTGAAGATCTTTGGTATATGAAGGTGCAGCATGCGTAATGAGATTACCCATGTAAAGAACGTGCTAACCCCGGAGGAGTGTCAAGCTATCATTGACGATCAACTTCACCGGGTTAAGCAGGCTATGGTTGGTGGCGGTATAGAGCTCGCTAAGAAGGTAAGGAAGAGCCAAGTATCTTTTATAAGGGGAAAGGATCATCCTCTGCAACCTTTAGTAAAGCGTATGCAGAATATAATAATGGATATAGCTTGGAAGATACATCAGACTGAGATAACTACCTTCGAGGATCCGCAGTTTACAGCATATAAGCCTATAGGGTTTTATAAAGCACATGTTGATGTTCAGAGAGTACCACCCATAAGAACTATATCCGCTACTATAGAATTAAGTAATCCTAAAGATTATATTGGCGGTGGTATTACTATACATAATCATAGTAAGGCTAAAGTCCAGCCGAGAACCCAGGGTAGCTTAATAGCTTTCCCCTCACTTATGCTACACGAAGCAAATACTGTTTGGTGGGGTAATAGATACTCTTTAGTCATATGGGGATTAGCAAGACACCCTAGTGAGACAGATCCTAAACTGCCTAAATGGAAAAATGGAAGATGAGCCTAAAAGATATTACATGGGATTTGCACGAAAAAGCAGAAAAAAATAAGTTTGCTCAATTACTTCTTTCTGGGGATATTAATAAACATCAATACGCTAGTTATCTTTCTAATCTATGGTTGATATATTCTGTTTTAGAAAAAGTAGCTGATTCCCAAAATGTATTAGAAGGTATTGAGGATATTAAAAGAGCTGATGCTATTCGAGCTGATATAGAAGAACTTGGCGTAGAGAATGATAAGCTTGTAGTTGCAACAACTACCTTTGTGTATATTAGTCATTTAGCTGATCTAAACGAGAATGTACTTGCACACATCTACACTAGGCACTTTGGCGATCTATATGGCGGACAGATTCTAAAGTCTCGTGTGCCTGGATCAGGTTCAATGTATGAGTTTGAAGATCGCAAAGGGCTAATCGAAAAGACAAGAGCAAAACTCACTGATGATCTAGGCCCTGAAGCACGTGTAGCCTTTGAGTTTGCTATTTCATTATTTGAGGATCTTACTGATGAGTTTAATCTTTAATAGATTAGAAGAGCATGCTCAAAATCTTCAAGCTATACTTAATTCTAGACTTTCGCGCGCGGACGAAACACACGACTTCCCGTGGGATAATCTAGTCTATAACGGCAAAGGTGCACGTCGAGCTCATATCGATATAGTTGATAAGAGGGAAGAAAAGAAACTTTATATGATGCACCTTTGTGTATTCCCATCTATAAACTCTTCTGCACCTATATATGGATTCGATCTAATTGCTGGACCAAATAAGGTAACCGGGGCATTTCACGATTTTAGCCCTATAAAATGTGATCATCAGCTAAATGAGATATTTGCTAAAAGAGTGGAAGGTTATGCTTGGAGCAAGAAGCGTGAGTTACCACCATGGGCAAAAGCAATATTCTCAGAGAACATGGTATCAGCTGGTAACATAAGAGATGCAAAAGAACTAGACGAAGTACTTAATTTGTCAGCTTGCAATCTCCTAGAATACTTAGATTACCTTGAAGACGAAGATGCTACTTCATCGGACTATACAAAGGCACAAAATCGTTACTGCCACTACCAGAAACAAAATCCCCACACCCCACGAGTTATGGAATCTTTAGGATATGATCCAGATACCGTAAACAGATTCATTCAGACCTGTCTCTTCCCAGAAATATAGCCATAAATACTAATAGGGTCGTTTCTTTAGCCCTCTTTTAGTATAAATAGATGAAAGACCTAGGATTTTATCAATGGCTATATACGCAAACCTAACAGCAGATCAAGGTTCTACATTTATTAGTGTAGTAACACTCGTAGACGATACGAACGAGCCTTTGGATCTTACCGGTTATACTACATCCGGACAAGTACGTAAAACATATAGCTCAACAACTGCTATAGACTTTACTACAACAGTCGATATACCAACTAACGGACAGATACAACTCCAGTTAACTGATACCCAGACTGGCGGAATGAAAGCTGGTCGTTATGTCTATGATGTTGAAATAGTTTCAGGAGGTGGAACTGTTACACGAGTTATTGAGGGTCAGTTAGAGATTACTCCAAGCGTTACTAGGGGATAAGAATGGCAAATATAAAAGCTACTGTTGGGATTAATCCCTCAACAAATCTTAAGGCCAAGATATCTTCTAATAGGGATAAGCTTAGAGCCCAGACTATTGGTATAGGAACACCCGTATCTCTTAATGATATGACTGATATTGACATGTCAGCGAAAGAGCAAGGTGCAATGCTCGTGTGGGATGCCACAGCCGGGCAATGGAAAGCAAAACAAACATTAGCCGATGGAACTAGTTTCGAAGGCGGACACTACTAAAAATAACGGACAACGGAGATTTAGATGTCTACTACTATTATTCGCTTAAAACGAACCAGTACAGCTGGAGATCCTAGTGTACTAGGTGACGGTGAATTAGCTTATTCAGCCGCGGACTATACTACCGTTGCTGGTGGTGGCCGATTATATGTTGGTATTGGTGCAGAGACAGGTGGCGATGCGGCATCACACCTTGTTATCGGTGGTCAATACTTTACAGATAAACTAGATCACCTACCTGGTACACTCACAGCTGGTTCAGCTCTTCTTGTAGATAATGATAAGAAGCTAGATAATCTTAAAGTAGATAACCTAGACTTTAACGGTAACACTATATCGTCTCTTGACGTAAATGGTAACATTGTATTATCTACAAACGGTTCAGGTATAATTTCAGCTGATTCAACTCGAATCTCTAACGTTGCTGATCCAACATTAGCACAAGACGTAGTAACTCGTAACTATATCCAGACCGGTACTTCAGACGTTTACTTTAACAATATTGATGCAGCTGGTAACCTTCAGATCGACGGTGATCTTATTGTTGGTGGTTCTACTACTACGATCTCTGCTCAAAACCTGGCAGTTTCTGATAACATGATTTATCTGAATCAGGGTGTTGAAACTACTATTACTGGCGCTGTTGGAGACGGAACAAACGTAGTCTATACAGTAGAGGGTTCGCATAATTATGTAGTTGGCATGAACGTTACTGTATCAGGATGCACTCCTTCTTCTTTTGATATTAATAGCGTAGGCGTTGAGATTACTGCTGTTACTTCAAATACCTTTACGGTTGAGTCTAGTGTTACAGACACCTACGTGTCAGGTGGTACTGCTCGAGGTAAAACAGCGGCTAATCCAGATCTTGGTTGGTCAGCTGGATATAACGATGGTTCATATGCACACGCTGGATTCTTCCGAGATTCGTCTGACGGTCGTTTTAAAGTATTCGATAGCTATATTCCAGAGCCAGATTCAGACGTATTCATTGATACTACAGACGCATCATTTGCTCTATCAGAGATTCAAGCTGAAAACTTCTATGGTGAATTGGTAGGTAATGCTAGTTCAGCTACAATCTTACAGACTACACGAACTCTTTCAATATCTGGAGATGGTACTGGCTCACAAACGTTTAACGGTGGATCAGATTCAGATATAGCATTTACCCTAGCTGATACAGGTGTTTCTGCAGGATCATATGGATCACAGACAGAAATACCAACCTTTACTGTAGATACAAAAGGTCGTTTAACAGCAGCTGGCGTTGTTAACGTAGCAACGACACTAGGCATTAATGCTGATGGTGGTACATCTTCTTCAATCGATCTTCTTAGTGAAACACTAACGTTTGCTGGTGGTATCGGTTTAACAGCTACAGCAACATCTGGTACAGATACTCTTACCTATGACCTAGATGATACCTCAGTATCAGCAGGTATTTACGGAGCGGCAGATTCTGTACCAACCTTTACAGTTGATGCACAAGGTCGTTTAACAGGAGCTGGTGATCTTGCTATCTCAATTGTTTCTACACAAGTTACAGACTTTGATGAAGCTGCACAAGACGCTTTATCAATAGCTATTGCAGCTGGAACACAAACCAATATTGCAGTAACATATAACGATATAGCAGGCTCAATTGATTACTTCATAAATACTGCTACAACATCAACATTAGGTGTTGCTAAGTTTAGCACAGACAACTTCCAAGTAACAGCTGGTAATGTTGAAGTAATTGAAGTTAATGGCGGTACTTACGGCTAAGGATATAACTAATGCCTAATCCAACAACAAGAGAAACCCTAGTCGAGTATTGTTTACGCCGACTAGGAGCTCCAGTTATTGAAGTAAATGTTGACGATGATCAGATCGAAGATAGAATTGATGATGCGCTTCAGTTTTACCAAGAGTATCATCATGATGCAACTATTCGAACTTATCTAAAGCATGAGATAACAGCTGACGATATTACAAACAGAAGTATACCAATATCTAATAGTATTATCTACGTAAAAAACGTTTTTCCTATTAGCGAAACAAGTTCTTCAGTTAGTATGTTTGATATTAAGTATCAACTACACCTGAATGATTTATATGATATGAGCTATGTTGGTGATCTTGTACACTATGAGATGCTTCAGCAATACATATCTTTGCTTGATATGAAGCTAAACGGATCAGGTACTTTTACCCGATATAATAGACATATGGATAAACTCTTTATCGATATGGATTGGGAAACAGAAGTTAAAGTAGGGGACTATATAGTAGTAGAGTGTCAAGCTATTGTAAGTCCTTCTACATATCCTGACGTATATAATGATATGTTCTTAAAGCAATATGCTACAGCACTAATTAAACAGCAATGGGGTGCAAACCTTATTAAGTTTGATGGTATGACAATGCCTGGCGGTGTTACTGTTAATGCTCGTCAGATATTTGATGATGCTACCGAAGAGCTAAATACAATTAGAGAGCAAATGCAATTAAATTATGAAACCCCTGTCGACTTCTTTGTAGGGTAACCCATGGCTACTAATGTCTACTTTTCGCAAAAGGTAAAGTCCGAACAAAACCTTTACGAAGACATCGTTATAGAATCCCTGAAAATGTACGGGCAAGATATTTATTACTTGCCTCGTGATGTTGTTCACGAAGATACTATACTTAATGAAGATGTAGAAAGCACATTTGATGCTTCCTATACTATTGAGATGTATATCGAGAGCGTTGATGGATTCGAAGGTGATGGGGACCTTTTATCTAAGTTTGGTGTAGAGATTAGAGACCAAGCCACCTTTATTGTTTCCAGGAGACGCTGGGAACAGCTTATCGGTATTCATAACAATGGCATTAACTCAGTTCGTCCTTCAGAGGGTGATTTATTATATCTTCCACTCTCAAAAGGCTTGTTTGAGATTCGCTTTGTAGAAGACGAACAGCCGTTCTATCAGTTATCTAATCTCCCTGTCTATAAGCTTCAATGCGAGCTCTTTGAGTTCTCTGGTGAGAAGTTTAATACTGGCCTTGAGTCATTGGATGACGCCATTAATAGTCAAGCTACCCCTCAGCTTAATATCCATCTTAGTACAGACAATAATGCTATTGACTTTATTATTGGGGAAAATGTTCAGCAAGAGATTACAGCTGGCTCTGGTGAATATATTACGGGCAACGTTGTAGACTTTAACTCAGTTACAAGAATCATATCCATAAACGAATGGGCTACTACAGACGGTAAATACCACGACTTCAATCTTGTTTCTAATTTAGTTGGTGTAACATCTGGAGCTTCGTGGGGCGTAACAGACGTGTATCAAATTAATGATACGTTAGATAAAGAAGCATTTGGAAACGATGATCAATCCCAGAATCAAGAGTTTGAAGCTGTTCAAAGTGATATTATAGACTTCAGTGAAAATAATCCGTTTGGAGACCTTGGTTAATGTTATCAGAACATTTTTATCACGCAGCTATACGCCGTACTATTGCAGCATTCGGAACTATCTTTAACGATCTAAAAGTAGTTCGTAAGGATGGTGATGGTGAGGTTAAAAGTATTACCCGTGTACCTCTAGCATATGGTCCTAAGCAAAAGTTTTTAGCGCGTATTGAAAGTCAGTCACAACTTGGTACAGTTCAGGGTGGTGTAGCTATTAAGCTTCCTCGTATGTCATTTGAAATTACTGGAATGACATATGATGCTGCTTCTCAAGTAAATAAGATGAACCAGCTTAAGCTAGGTACTATCTCTAATGGTACACGGCAAGCGGTATATACACAAACGCCATATAGAATGAATATTGATCTTTCTATAATGGCTAAGAATCAAGATGATGCCTTGCAGGTCGTAGAGCAAATACTACCTTACTTCCAACCTGACTACACAATAACAATTAAAGAAATACCAGAGATTGGTCTTAAGACTGACGTACCGATTGTATTAAATGCTGTTAATTTAACAGACGATTATGAAGGTGATTTTCTTTCTCGTAGAGCTATAGTGTATACTCTAAGCTTTGAATTACGTGTAAGGTTCTATGGTCCTGTCAAAACAAAGAATGTTATTCTTAATTCCTCAGCTGATCTAAATGACCTAGACACATTTGGTTTCTTAGAAGAGGTTGCAGCCATTGGGGATCAAGCTACGCTAGATATTAGTACTGGCATTGATGAAACAGACGATAATTTGATAACACCATGAAAATGAATAAAAGTGATATAGATGACGATTATGAATTTGCCCGTGCAAAGTACTATAATCTAGTAGATAAAGGTGATGAAGCTTTAGAGCTTATGATGGAACTAGCTCGTGAATCAGAGCATCCTCGTGCATTTGAAGTCCTATCTAATATGATGAAGCAAAACGCTGAGATCGCTGATCGACTTATGGAACTTCAAAAGAAAAAGAAAGAAGTAGAAAAGGTCGATGCAAATGCCTCAGCTTTACCTAATAGTATGACGCAGAATAACGTCTTTGTTGGATCTACATCGGATCTTCAAAGAATGTTAGCCTCTAAATTTGAAGAAAAAGCTAATGTCATTGAGTCTGAAGAATAACACAGCCGGCTACCTCGGCAATCCTAATGTTAAACGAGATGGTATAGAACAGAACTTCACTAAAGATGAAGTTACTGAATATGCTAAGTGCATGCAAGATCCTGCATATTTTGCTCGTAAATATATTAAAGTTATATCTCTCGATGAAGGGTTAGTACCTTTTGATCTATATCCCTATCAAGAAAAAATGTTTAAGCACTTTAGAGACAATCGATTCTCTATTGTACTTGCATGTCGCCAGTCTGGTAAGTCTATATCATCTGTAGGATATCTACTATGGTATGCTTGTTTTCATCCGGAAAAAACAATTGCTATCTTAGCTAACAAAGGTGCTACTGCACGTGAAATGCTTGCTAGGATTACCCTTATGCTAGAGAACTTACCGTTCTTTCTACAGCCGGGATGTAAGGCACTTAATAAAGGTTCTATTGAATTTTCAAATAACTCCCGTATTATTGCAGCTGCTACATCTGGCTCATCTATCCGGGGTTTATCTGTAAACTTACTCTTCCTTGATGAGTTTGCTTTTGTAGATGACGATGCAAGATTTTATACATCAACTTATCCGGTAATTGCAGCTGGTACTTCTACACAGGTTATTGTTACTTCTACAGCTAATGGTATTGGCAACGTCTATCATAAACTATACGAAGGTGCTGTTCAAGGAACAAATGAATTTAAGCATTTTAGAGTAGACTGGTGGGATGTACCAGGCAGAGATGAAGAATGGAAAAGACAAACTATATCGAATACCTCCCAGCTACAGTTTGATCAGGAATTTGGTAATACGTTTGTAGGAACTGGTAATACCCTTATATCGCCTGATGTGTTACTCGGGCTAATATCAAAAGATCCTATAAAGTATACTCCCAATACCCGGATCTATAAAGATCCAGAGCCTGGCCACGAGTACATGATGTTCGTGGACGTAGCCAAAGGTCGTGGACAAGATTATTCAACCTTTAACATTATAGACGTGTCTACAAGACCATTTGAACAAGTTGTAGTATTTCAGGATAACAACATATCACCATTACTATATCCAGATGTAATATATAAATATGCCAACATGTATAATGAAGCATATGTTATTATCGAAAGTAACGATCAGGGTGCTGTGGTTTGTAACGGATTATACTACGATCTTGAATATGAAAACGTGTATGTAGAGTCAATGATTAAAGCTAACTCGATTGGCGTAACTATGACTCGCAAGGTTAAGAGAATAGGTTGCTCGAATATAAAAGATTTAATCGAGCAAAATAAGATAGCAATACATGACTCTGAGACGATTATAGAGCTAAGTACGTTTGAATCACGTGGCAGCTCATATGAAGCGTCTAACGGCAATCATGACGACCTAGTAATGAATTTAGTTATGTTTGCTTGGTTTACTACTAATCAATTCTTTAATGAATTAACTGATATAGATGTTAAGAAAATGTTATATTCTGAAAGAGTTAGAGCTATGGAAGACGATATTGTTCCCGTAGGTATATTAGATGTTGAAAATGATAATTCTAGATATACTGTAGAGGATGGTCTTGTCTGGGAAAATGTGGAATTCTAATGAATAGAGAAGAGCTAATTAAGCAATACGAAATATATCATATGGAACGTAATACACAAGATTGCGAGATAAGGTGGCGCCATATTGATATGATATATGCATTAAACAAAAAGCTTAAACTTAAAAGCGTTCTTGATTACGGGTGTGGTCACGGTAAGCAGTGGACGGAAAGAAAAATACATAAAAAAATGAAAATCCCTGAATATGCTTTATATGATATAGCATATCCAGACTGGACAGAAATGCCTGAGGGTAAGTTCGATCTTGTAATATCTACTGATGTTCTTGAGCATATACCAGAGGGTGAGTTACTCGACGAAGCATTGGAAAATATATTCTCAAAGGCAAACAAAGCTGTTTTTCTAAAAGTTGGTACGACTCCAGCTATGAAGGTATTATCTAATGGGGAAAATGCTCACTGTACATTAAAAAAACCAGAAGAATGGAGATCTATTCTAGAAGCTCTTGCTAAGAAGTATGATGTTTATCTGTGGTTAGGTTTTAATGGCGAATAGCTAGAAATCCTTATATTATAAATAATGATTAGATTGAGAAAATTCGTATTATGTGTCATATAATAAATAGATTAATCTATCTTTTGAAAGAGGAATAAACATGGCTTTTCAAGTATCACCAGGTGTTCAGGTCAAAGAAATTGACTTGACAAACGTGGTTCCCGCTGTATCCACCTCGATTGGTGGTTTCGCTGGAGCCTTTAACTGGGGTCCTGTAGAAGAAGTTACAACTGTAGGTTCTGAAAAAGAACTCGCAACTGTCTTCGGTACTCCAGATACTAATACTGCCTCATACTTCTTAACTGCTGCATCATTCTTACAGTATGGTAATGCTCTTAAAGTTGTAAGGGTCGGAACAGACAATCTAAATGCTTCTGCTACTGGCGCAGGTATCTTGGTAAAGAATCAAGACGCTTACGATAGTATCGGTGTTGCTCTTGCATCTGAAGCATTTGTTGCTAAATTCCCAGGTACTTTGGGTAACTCACTACTCGTTTCTATCTGTCCTGCAGATGTTACAGTATTTACTAGTTGGGCGTATGCTAGTCAGTTTGATACTGCTCCAGGAACTTCAGATTATGCTGCATCAAAAGGATGCGTAAATGATGAAGTACATATTGCAATCATCGATGAAGATGGTTTAATAACTGGTACAAAGGGTTCAGTACTAGAAACTTTTGCATATGCTTCACAAGCTTCTGATGCTAAAGCATCTGACGGAACTTCAGCATACTACGCTAATGTTATTAATACATCGCGATGGGTACGTTGGGGAAGCCACTATGCTGTATTAACCCATGCTGGTGTTAATTCTGTAAATCATGCTGCTGATGGTACTTTATCAGTTGCAGGTGATTATCTTGACGGTGTTACAGCTGTTGCGATTACAGATTCGCTATCTGGTGGTACAGACGATAATGCTCCTACTACTGGTGAGATTACTACAGGTATCGCTCTATTAGGTGATGCTGAAACAGTTGATGTTAATCTTCTTTTCGGAATAACACAAGGCTCTGATATAGGTATTCCACAGGCTCTTCTAGCTACTGCAACTGATCGTAAAGATTGTGTTGCATTTGTTTCTCCTGATATCTCTGATACTGTAGGTAGTACTACACCTGCAGCTGACGTGGTAGAATTTGCTAATCAGTTGACCTCTACATCTTACGGTGTAATCGATTCTACTGCTCTTAAAGTTTACGATAAGTATAATGACGTATATCGTTGGATCCCCGCTTGTGGTCATATTGCTGGTCTTTGTGCCAACGCAGACAACGTAGCAGATGCTTGGTTCTCACCAGCTGGATTCACGCGTGGTCAATTACTTGGAGTTACTAAGCTGGCTTTTAATCCTACACAAGCAGATCGAGACACGCTTTATAAAGCACGTGTTAATCCAATTGCTGCTTTCCCAGGACAGGGCATTGTTCTTTATGGTGATAAGACTGCACAAGCTAAGCCTTCTGCATTCGATCGTATTAATGTACGTCGTCTATTCATCGTCTTAGAAAAAGCTATAAGCACAGCTGCTAAATATCAATTGTTTGAATTTAACGACGAATTCACTCGAGCTATGTTCCGTAATATGGTAGAACCATTCCTACGTGATATTAAAGGTCGACGTGGTATTACGGACTTTGCGGTTGTATGTGATGCAACGAACAACACTGGCCAGATTATTGATACGAATCAATTCGTAGCTGATATCTACATTAAGCCAGCACGTTCTATTAACTTTATCACATTGAACTTTATCGCTACTCGTACCGGCGTTGAATTCTCAGAAATCGTCGGACAATAGGAGAGATAAAGAATGGCTATTTTAGGCGTAGATGACTTTAAGTCAAAATTAACAGGTGGTGGTGCTCGTTCAAACCTATTTAAGGTTGAGATGGGTTGGCCAGCTGGAATCGCAGCGGGTGCTGCTGAATCAGAAATTGGTGGATTCCTTATTAAAGGCGCTGCATTACCTGGTTCAACTATCACTCCTATTACAGTTCCTTTCCGAGGACGTCAGCTCCAAATTGCTGGAGATCGTACATTTGAGCCTTGGACAATTACTGTAATTAACGATACAAACTTTGTATTACGTAATGCATTTGAAGAGTGGATGAACCTCATCAACAATCATAATGCAAATACAGGTGCTACTGATCCGTCTGAGTACTTTGCAGATGCATCAGTATATCAGTTAGATAAAAATGGTGAGAACCTTAAGGGTTATACATTCCGAGGCTTATGGCCAACGAATCTATCAACAATTGAAGTATCTTACGATTCAGAAGGTATTGAGGAGTTCACTGTAGAGCTTCAGGTCCAATACTGGGAATCAGATACAACATCTTAAGGCCATATAGATAATAGTAGGAGGGGAGTTCATCTCCCCTCTTATTATTCATTGGAGAAAAGAAATTGGCAGAATTATTTGGTTTCGAGTTTAAGCGTAAAGAGCAAGATAAGGAAGAATCGAAAAAGAAATCCTTTGTTGCTCCACTAGAAGACGACGGTTCTAGTTACGTCCAAGCTTCAGGTGGTCATTTTGGTCAGTATGTAGATCTTGATGGCGGAGATGCTAAAAACGAAGTTGATATGATTCGTCGATATAGGGACTGTGCGCAACAGCCAGAATGTGATGCTGCTATTGAAGATATTATTAATGAAGCTATTGTATCTGACTCTACCTCTGCTCCAGTCGATCTAATTACTGACGATTTAGAACAACCTGATAACATTAAAAAACTTATCCGTGAAGAATTTGAATCTATTGTCGAGCTGCTTCAATTCAATCACTATGGGCACGAAATATTCCGTCGATGGTATGTTGATGGACGTTTATTCTATCATCTTATAGTAGATGAGAAAAGTCCTAAGAAAGGAATCTTAGAGATTAGACCTGTTGATCCTACAAAAATTCGTAAGGTCAAAGAAGTAAAAAAAGAAAAAGATCCTAATACCGGCGCTGAAGTAGTTACAAAAGTAGATGAATACTACGTATATCAGGATACATCTCTTATTAAAAGTAATCAAGGTGTTAAGATTTCTAAAGATGCAATCCAATATACTACCTCAGGATTGCTAGATCCAAGCCGTACAAAAGTTCTTTCATACTTGCAGAAGGCTATTAAGCCTGTAAACCAGCTACGTATGATGGAAGACTCATTGGTAATCTATCGTTTATCAAGAGCACCAGAACGTCGTATATTCTATATCGACGTCGGTAACTTACCTAAGGGTAAGGCAGAAGAATACCTCAAGAACATCATGAACAGTTATCGAAACAAACTAGTCTATGATGCAAACACAGGTGAGGTAAAAGACGATCGCAAGCATATGTCTATGCTAGAAGATTTCTGGCTTCCTCGGCGTGAGGGTGGCAGAGGTACAGAGATTACTACTCTCCCAGGTGGTGAGAATCTTGGACAGATCGATGATATTATTTACTTCCAAAAGAAACTATATAAATCATTGAATGTACCGGTTAATCGACTGGATCAGGAATCACAGTTTTCTCTAGGAAGATCTACAGAAATCTCTCGCGATGAAGTTAAGTTCCAGAAGTTTGTTAATCGATTACGTAAGAAGTTTTCCTGGTTATTCCTTGATCTGTTAAAGACCCAGTTAGTACTAAAAGGTGTTATAACTGAAGCAGATTGGCGAGAAATAAGAGAACAAATCTCAGTAGACTATATTAAGGATTCGCATTTCTCTGAATTAAAAGATGCAGAGATAATGAGGGAAAGAATCGGCATGCTAACCGAGCTTGATCAGTATGTTGGTACATACTTCTCTATGGAGTGGGTACGAAAGAATATTCTTATGCAAAGCGATGAAGACATCGAGTCTATGAAAGAACAAATTGAGACAGAAAGAGATTCTGGGGAAATACCAGATGAAGAGGATCTTTAAGACCTAAATTTGTATAAATACAGTATAAGGAAGAGATTATGAGTGATATCAACGATTTTATTAATGCTTTAGACAGTGGGGATACAGCGGAAGCAAATAGTATGTTTGCAGCTGCAATGAATTCTAGAATTGGTACTGCATTAAATACGAAAAAGGTAGAAATGGCCAATCGTGTTTATAATGGTATAGAAGACTTAGGACAAGAAGATGCTGACATTCAAGACTCTGAGATCGAATCTAACTGAGGCAGCTGGTAAAACAGTTAAGACCTTAAAAGTTGGTAAGAAATCAAAAGCTATTATCTCCAAAGCAGGTTCTAAGTATGCAGTCCATATTGATGGGGAATTACTAGACGATAAGTATAAGTCTGCAGAAGAAGCAGAGAAATCAGCTAAAGAATTTGCTGACCTCATGGGAGCATAAATGAAGCTTATAACAGAACATTTAGAATCGAACTTAGAGTATATTGTAGAAGCTAAAGATGGCAAAAAGAATGTTGTCATTGAAGGCATCTTTATGCAAGCTGAGTCTAAGAATCGTAATGGTAGGATCTATCCACGTGATGTGATGGAAACTGCCGTTAATAAATATGTAACAGAACAAGTTGCTACTGGTCGTGCAGTTGGTGAATTAAATCATCCTGACGGACCTTCTATCAACTTGGATAAAGTTTCACATCGCATTACCGACCTCAGGTGGGAAGGAAATAATGTGATAGGAAAGGCACTCGTATTAGATACTCCTATGGGTCAAATCGTTAAAGGTTTGGTCGAGGGTGGTGTTCAATTGGGTGTTTCTAGTCGTGGTATGGGTACACTTGTGCAACGAAACGGAGTAAACACCGTAGGTAGGGACTTTGTTCTTGCTACTGTGGATATTGTCCAAGACCCCTCAGCTCCTGAAGCCTTTGTTAATGGAATTATGGAAGGTGTTGAATGGATCTGGGACAATGGCATACTCAAAGCGCAAGACGTTGAAAAATATGAGACTGAAATTAAAAAAGCATCTTCTCCTAACTTGGCGGAAGCCCAGTTAAAGGTGTGGTCAGATTTCCTCTCAAAACTTTAACTCTAGATTATTAGGAGTAACAAAATGTCTGAAGAGACCAAAATAGAAGATCTGGATCTCGTCGAAGACGTAACTGAAGTACAGCTCCATGATGAAGCCCTCGTTGAAGACGTTGAAGTTGAGACAGAGGAAGCTATCGTGGAAGATGCCGAAGAAGTTGTTGCAGAAGACACAGATGAAGAATTGGTAGCTGAAGAAGCTATTGAAGAAGCAGCTGCGCCTGAAGCACCTAAGACTAAGGCAGGCATTATTAATGCCATGTACAAAGAAATGTCTAAGATGAGCAAAGGCGATCTAATGGCCGCATTTGATAAAATGACTGCCAAAGATGACGAAGAAGACGAAGAAGAAGATGAAGAAGATATGGAAGAAACTAAGGGTAAAGTTAAGGAGTCTTACGACTTCCAAGCTGACTTAGAAGCTCTTGTATCATCTGATGATCTTTCTGAGGAGTTCCAGGGTAAAGCAGCTACAATCTTTGAAGCAGCTGTTAAAACTAAAGTAGCTAGCGAAATCGATCGTCTAGAGGCAGAGTATACTCAGTCACTAGAAGAAGAAACTGCTTCTGTTAAGTCTGATCTCGTAGAAAAGGTAGATGGTTACCTTAACTATGTTGTTGAGAACTGGATGGAAGAAAATCGCGTTGCTATCGAAGCTGGTCTTCGCACTGAAATCGCTGAGTCATTTATGGGTGCACTCAAAGGTGTATTTGTTGAGCATTACATCGATGTTCCAGAATCTAAGGTTGACTTGGTCGATGACCTAGCCGATCAGGTTGTTGAGCTCGAAGAAGCACTTAACAAAGAAACTGAAGCTAACATTCGTCTGAATGAGTCTATCCAAACATTCCAACGATCAGAAATTATTGCAGAATCGACAAAAGATTTGGCAGCTACAGAAGTTGAAAAACTGAAAGAGCTCGTTGAAGATGTAGATTTCGAAGATATAGATACTTTCACAAAGAAGGTAGCTACATTGAAAGAATCTTATTTTGCAAAACCAGTTGTAACAAACCAAGAAGAACAGCTTGCTGAAGACACAGATGATCAGGTAGAATTATCTCCTATCATGTCTAAATATGCTACTGCTCTTTCAAAATCTTTAAAAAAGTAAATCAGGAGTATTACCTTAATGTTTAATTCAGAGCAAATCCAGGAAAAATGGGCGCCTATTCTCGAGCACTCAGAGATTCCTACAATTCAAGATAGCTACAAGAAGAGCGTAACTGCAGTACTTCTTGAGAACCAAGAAAAAGCACTAGCTGAAGAGCGCGGTGCAATGGGCTTCATGACTGAAACTGCTGCTAACGCTACTACTGGTGGTACTGGCAACATGGCTAACTGGGACCCAGTCCTGATCAGCCTCGTTCGTCGTGCAATGCCTAACCTTATGGCTTACGACGTAGCTGGTGTACAGCCTATGTCTGGTCCTACTGGTTTGATCTTCGCTATGAAGAGCAAGTACACTTCACAAGGTGGCGCAGAAGCTTTGTTTGACGAAGCAAACGCTGGCTTCTCTGGTAACGGTACTGCAAACGGCGGTGATTCTTCATCTGTTGCTGGTACTACTGGTACTGATGCTAACACTGACGGCGTAGAAGATAGTTTTGCTGTTGGCGCTGGCCTTGCTACAGCTGATGGTGAAGCTCTTGGTAACACTGGCGATCCTTTCGCTCAAATGGCTTTCTCAATCGAGAAGACTAGCGTAACTGCTAAGACTCGTGCACTCAAAGCTGAGTACACTATGGAATTGGCACAAGACCTTAAAGCTGTTCACGGTCTTGACGCTGAAAGCGAACTTGCTAACATCCTTTCAGCTGAGATCCTTGCTGAAATCAACCGTGAAGTTATCCGTACTATCAACGTTAAAGCGAAGCTTGGTGCACAAACTTCTAACGTTGCTGCTCCTGGTACATTCGACGTTGAAACTGATTCCGACGGCCGTTGGTCAGTTGAGAAGTTCAAAGGTCTCATGGTTCAGATCGAGCGTGAAGCTAACGCAATTGCTAAAGACACACGTCGTGGCAAAGGTAACTTCATTATCTGTTCTTCAGACGTAGCTTCTGCATTGACTGCAGCTGGTATGCTTGATTACACTCCTGCTCTTTCAGCTAACCTGAACGTTGACGATACTGGTTCAACATTCGCAGGCGTATTGAACGGTCGCACTAAGGTCTATATCGATCCTTACGCAACACGTGACTACGTAACTGTTGGTTACCGTGGTACTAACCCATACGACGCAGGTCTCTTCTACGCTCCTTACGTTCCATTAACAATGGTTCGTGCAGTTGGCGAAGTTGACTTCCAGCCACGTATCGGCTTTAAGACTCGCTACGGTATGGTTGCTAATCCATTCGCTGGTGGTGCTTCATCATCAGAGACTGGTACAAACCGTGCAAACCAGTACTACCGCATCTTTGCAGTAGAAAATATCCTCGTATAAGGATAATTAAAAGAAGTAAGTTTAACTTACCACTTTTGAAAGGTGCTCTTCGGAGCACCTTTTTTTTCGCATAAATACTAGTGTAAAAGTAATTTATTTGGATAATCAATATGCCATATGACTTAAAAGTTAACTTCAATCAAGAAGCGTCATCTGCCTTAGCATCGGATTTGAACTATGTAAACCCTACAGCTTTTCAGCTGGTTATAGATAATCTGAAGTATCCCAATGCACAGTTTAATGTACAGCAGGTTGCTTTACCTGAATTATCTGTTACTAATCCAGATATAGCTACTCGTCAAAGAAATATACTTGCGACGCCAGCTAAAGTAAACTACGGTTCGCTAGAGCTTACGTTCCTTATTGATGAGAAGCTTATTAACTATATGGAAATACACGATTGGATCTATGGATTAGCTACAGAGCAAGAAAGTAAATCCCTAAAGACACAGCGTGATTTGCAGCTTCTTATACTAGACTCCAACAACAATGTTGCTCGTGAGATCCAGTTTGTTAATGCACAACCTGTTAGTCTAGGATCTATTCCATTTGATATTACATCAGCTGACATCGCATATCTAACCGCAACGGTTTCTTTTGAATACGACTATTTCAAATTTAAGCGAGATGTGATATAATATATACTATATGAATTGAAAGGAACTATGTTATGACTCTAGATCAGATACTTGAAATGTGGAAAAAAGATTCAGTAATAGATGATATCCGCCTCGATGAAGCATCAAAAGATGGTGCAGCACTTCACTCAAAATACCTAGAACTACTTTCTATTAATAAGCTACAGCTTAAAAGGCGTGATGCCGAATTTAAGATTCTGCTAAAGAATAAATGGCTTTGGTATAATGGTAAGCTTACTAAGGATCAGATAGATCAACTTGGCTGGGAATACGATGCTCTAAACGGGCTTAAGATTCTCAAAGGAGAAATGGATTATTATTATGATGCTGATCCACATATCCAAGAGGCTAATGCTCGTATCGACTATCTAAAAACAATGATAGATACTTTAGAAGAGATCATTAGTAATATCAGATGGCGCCATTCTACTATTAAGAATATGATAGATTGGCGTAAATTTGAATCAGGTAGTTAATGAACATAAAAGTACAGTATAAGAATCATGCCTTTTTGCATATAGACTGCGATCCTGGCATAGCGAATGAAATTAATGATTTCTTTTGCTTTTATGCTGTAAACTATAAGTTCATGCCATCTTATAAGAATAAATTCTGGGACGGTAAGATCCGCTTATTCGACGTGCGTACGCGCGAACTACCTGCAGGATTATTTAAGTACTTACAAGAATTTGCGGCAACACCTGGTAGAGATTATGCTCTAGAGCTTATTCATAATAATTACTATGGTATACCTTCGACCGGTGAAGATGTAGATATATCTTTTATGAAAGATATTACCTATACCTCTAAAGGCACACAAATTTTTCCTAAGGATTACCAAGAGCAAGCAGTGCACCATGCTTTAACAAATAAGCGTGCTATGCTTATATCTCCAACAGCTTCTGGTAAAAGCTTAATCATATACACCCTTATTCGATGGTATCTTCATAACTACGATAAGAAAGTTATTATTGTTGTTCCGACTACTTCATTAGTTGAACAAATGTATAAGGACTTTGGGGATTATTCAGAGTATGACGAACACTTCAATAATGAAGAATCTTGCCATAGAATATACTCAGGGCGTGAAAAGAACTTTACACAGAGAGTAGTTATAACAACCTGGCAGTCAATCTATAAGTTACAAGGTTCATGGTTCGAAGACTTCGGTATGGTTATAGGAGATGAAGCCCATAACTTTAAGGCGAAGAGTCTAACCTCGATATTATCTAAGTGCCGCGAAGCTGAATACCGATTTGGTACTACAGGAACTTTAGATGGTACAGAGATACATAAGTTAGTACTGGAAGGTTACTTTGGACCAGCATACTATGTAACAACTACTAAAAATCTAATGGATTCCGGAGATCTTGCTTCATTAGAAATACAGGTGTTATTACTTAAATATGCTGATGAATATGCTCGTTCTATATCTAAGGTAACATATCAGGAGGAAATAGATTTCATCGTTTCGCATACTCCTAGAAATAACTTTATAGCTAATCTAGCTCTTGATCAAGATGGTAATACCTTAGTTCTGTTTCAGTTAGTAGAAAAACATGGTAAGCCACTATATGATATAATTCTAGATAAAGCACATAAAAGACGTAAGGTCTTCTTTGTGTCAGGTAATACGGATGTAGACGTTCGGGAAAAGGTTCGGGAACTTACAGAGAAAGAAAAAAATGCTATTATTGTAGCATCACTAGGTACATTTTCAACTGGCATAAATATTAAGAACTTGCATAACATTATATTCGCATCTCCCAGTAAAAGCCAGATTAAAGTATTGCAAAGTATTGGTCGGGGTCTAAGAAAGAGTGATGATGGCAGGTCTACAAAGTTATACGATATAGCTGATGACCTACATTGGAAACAAAAGAAGAATTACACTCTAAACCACGCAGCAGAAAGAATAAAGATATATACTAAAGAAAAATTTAACTACAAAATATATGAGATTAAGTTATGATTCAATTTGAAGACGATGAGTTTGAATTACCAGTTAGACATATAAAGCTTTCTAATGGTGAGCAGTTAGTATCATATATTAGCTCTAGTTCTACTGGCGATACTATTATTCTTGAGCATCCCTGTTTACTTAATCTTCACAAAGAAAAAGATTCTACTCTCACTTATTACTTTACTAGATACATGCCATTATCAGCATCTGGAATAATAACTGTAAATGGTAATAATATAGTATCATATACAGATGTTACCCGTGAGGTACAAGATAAATACATTAGAGCTGCATTAAGATATAATGAACAATCAGAAGAAGAAGAGGAAGACTATGAAGAAGATTCCTTTGAATCATATGAATCGGAAATCCCTCTAGTACATTAGTATTATCATTCCCTCCCAGAGAAGACTCTCTTATTATATCATATAAACCATGATTTGTATACCCCCATCAGTAAAATAAATTAGTAGTATACTTTTTTCTAGTTTTATGATATAATAGAGACTATTATTAGGAAATATGACTATGACTGAAACAAAGATAAAGCCAAAAGACAAACCGCATTACGTTAACAATAAAGAATTCTCACTGTCTATTGTAGAATATGTTTCAAGAGTAAACGAAGCAAAAAAGAACTGTACTGAGATCCCAGTTGTACCTACTTACATTGCTACATGCTTCTTGAAAATATCTGAAGGACTAGCACATAAGTCAAACTTTGTTAGGTATACCTATCGTGAAGAAATGGTTATGGATGCTGTAGAGAATTGTCTTCGTGCAATTAATAACTACAACATTGATACCAAGACACGTACTGGTATGCCTAACGCTTTTGCTTATTTTACCCAGATATGCTACTTTGCATTCTTGCGAAGAATAGAGAAAGAAAAGAAGCAGCAAGATGTTAAGCTTCGTTGGATAGAAAAATCCGGATACGAAGACTTTATGGATGACGATGCTGACGGAGACCATAGTTTCTTTGATGAGCTACGAAATCGTATTGATCGTGTTAGATCTACTGATAGAGAATTAAAAGCTTTTAGTAAAGCAGAAAAGAAAAGAGTAAAAGAAGATTCTGGCATTGAATTGTTTATGGGTTAATTATGAAAATTGCTATTCTGAATGATACACACGCTGGTATGCGTAACTCTTCTGATATCTTTATCGAGTATCAAAGAAAGTTTTATGAAGAGGTTTTCTTTCCCTATCTGAAAGAAAACAATATTAAGCAGATAATACACCTGGGTGATTACTTTGATCATCGTAAGTTTATTAATTTTAAAGCACAGAATGCCAATCGTAAGATGTTCTTAGATGTACTTAAGCAAGATGGTATATCTATGGACATCATCCCAGGTAACCACGATGTCTTCTATAAGAACACTAACGATCTTTGCTCCTTAAAAGAGCTTCTTGGGTACTACACATCTAATGTGAATATTGTTATGAAACCCCGTGTTATGGACTACGGCGGTTGCTCAATAGCTTTAGTCCCATGGATTAATTCCGAGAATTATGTAGAATCGATTAATTTTATTAAGAACTGCAAAGCTTCTATACTAGGTGCACACCTTGAATTAGTTGGCTTTGATATGATGAAGGGCGTACCAAATGCTCATGGTATGACCACTGAAATCTTTGATCGATTCGAAATGGTTTTATCTGGGCATTTCCATACTAAGTCTTCCCGTGGTAACATTCATTACCTAGGATCGCAAATGGAATTTACGTGGGCAGACTCAGAAGATCCTAAGTACTTTCACGTACTTGATACAGACACCCGCGAAGTTACACCAGTGCGCAATCCAAACACCATGTTCGAAAAAGTGGTTTACAACGATGAGAAAATAGATTATAATAGCTATGATACTAAAAGTTTAGTAGATAAGTTTGTTAAGATCATTGTAGCTAAAAAGACCGATCCATTCTTATTCGATCGTTTTGTAGATAAGGTTCAGAGTGAAGATATTCATGAGCTTAAGATTGCTGAAACATTCGAAGAGTTTGCCGGCGAAAGTGTTGATGACGAATCAGTATCTGTAGAAGATACAACACAGATGCTTGATTCCTATATCGATGCGGTAGATACTGATCTAGATAAAGATACACTAAAAGGATTAATGCGTGGGTTATTCGTTGAAGCCCAGTCTTTGGAAATAGTATGATAAGCTTTCGTAATATAAAGTGGAAGAACTTTCTTTCTACTGGTAATGAAGAAACCAACATCCAGCTAGATCGTTCCCCCACTACCCTTATTGTTGGTCAAAATGGTGCAGGTAAGTCAACACTACTCGATGCGCTATCTTTTGCATTGTTTGGCAAGCCCCATCGTAACATTAATAAGCCGCAATTAGTTAACTCTATTAATAATAAGAATTGCGAGGTAGAAGTATCATTTGATATAGGCAAGCACAAGTTTGTAGTTAAGCGTGGTATTAAGCCTGCTAAGTTCGAGATCTGGCAGAATGGTAATATGATTAACCAAAGCTCTGCAGCTAAGGACTATCAAAATTTCTTAGAGCAGAATATTCTTAAGCTAAATCATAAGTCATTCCATCAGATTGTAGTACTGGGTTCATCTTCGTTTATACCCTTTATGCAGTTGCCTACACCCCACCGTCGAGATGTTATTGAAGACTTGCTTGATATACAAATCTTTTCTAAGATGAGCCAACTCCTTAAAGAAAAAGACGGAAAAATCAAGGAGTCTATTAACGGACTTAACTATGAGATTGATCTAACAAAAGAAAAAATTAATCTTCAGCAAAAGTACATCAGGGATATTACTGAAATAAATGACGAACAGATACTTCGCAAAGAAGAGCAAATGTCTGATAATAATGTAGAAATAAAAGAGATACAATCACTAAATAAAATTCTTGAAGAAAACAATGTTAAACTCCAGAAGCAGTTAGGGGATAACCTGCAAAAAGCTCAAGATAAAAGACAAAAGCTTGTAGAGTTTAAGGCTCAGTTCAATTCACAGATAAAGGGAGTTGTTAAGGAAGCTAAGTTCTATGAAGATAATGAGAACTGCCCAACATGCGAACAAGATATAGATGCTCAACTACGTAAGGAAAAGCTTGAATCTGCAAAAGCAAAGGCCTCCGAGCTCAATGAGGGTATATCCAGGGTTAATACTGAATTAGAATATGCCGATACCTCCATTGATTTATTTACTAGTACCTCTAACTCTATTGTAAGTAACACGAATGAAATCTCTAAGAATAACGCTTCAATTGCTAGTCTTCAAAAGCAGAACACCTCGATATCTAATGAAATAGAATCACTTCGAGGTTCTACCGGAGACTTGTCTAAGGCTAATAATGAATATAGGGAATTAATAGAAGCAGGAGAAACATTAGCAAATAACAAAAACAACCTATCATCTGAAAGACTCTATCTATCTGTAGCAGGCGAAATGCTTAAGGATACCGGTATTAAGACTAAAGTAGTTAAGCAATATCTTCCTGTTATGAATACGCTAATTAATAAATACTTACAGGTATTGGATTTCTTTGTATCGTTTAATCTCGATGAAAGCTTCTCAGAGACTATTAAGTCTCGACATCGTGACAACTTTAATTATGCGTCGTTCTCTGAAGGTGAAAAGCAAAGGATCGATTTGGCACTACTCTTTACTTGGCGCCAGATAGCTCGTATGAAGAACTCTACATCGACTAACCTTTTGGTATTGGATGAGACCTTTGACTCCTCGCTCGATCACGATGGGGTAGAGAACCTTATGAAGATACTGAATACATTAGATAACAGTACCAACGTATTTGTTATATCGCATAAAGGCGATCTGCTAGATGGTAAGTTCCGTAACAAGATTACCTTTAAGAAAGAGCACAATTTCTCTAAAATGTTGCTAACTGGGGAATGACGTTACGATCTATGACGAAATAGGGGTGTTCAAACCCCTGCCTTTAACGGTACAATTACTCTATCAAATGGAGAAAACAGATGGTTAAAGGTTCAAAATCAGTATTAGCTCGATTGCTCGCCAACGAGAATATTACTGTCCAACGTGGTAACTATAAGACTGCATACTTCGACGTCGAAAAGCGAATTCTAGGTCTTCCTCTCTGGGAAGATTACGGCAAAGACGTAGAAGATCTTCTTATTGGTCACGAAGTTGGTCATGCTCTTTATACCCCAGCCGATGGTTGGCACGACTCCCCGAAAGAAATGAAGGTACCACGCTCATTCTTGAACGTCGTAGAAGACATTCGGATCGAACGCAAAGTTCAGGACAAGTATCCTGGATTGGTAAACTCATTCAAAAAAGGCTACAAGAAATTCTCTGACCTTAACTTCTTTAATACGGAAGGTAAGGATCTTACAGAATACTCCCTTATCGATCGACTCAATATTAAAGCTAAGCTTCGTGACTTAGTAGATATTTCCTTTACTAAGGAAGAGCAACCATATGTAGATATGGCATTCGATTGTGATACCTTTGAAGATGTTGTAGAAGCTGCTAAGTCTATCTACGACTTTATGGCTGATGGCCAAGAGGATATGCCATCACCTCAACCAGAGACTGGAGAATACGATGAACCTATGGAAGAAGCTGAAGACGAAGATATATCTTCTGGAAGCGAGATGGGAAATCAAGAAAGCATTGAAGAGCCTGAAGATACCGGAGGAGATGCTCAACAATCAGGAACATCAGAAGAAGATGAAGACGGAGAAGATCAATCATCAGTAGGTGAATCTGATCAAGAGTCTGATTCAGACGATAAAGAAGAATCCCAATTACCTTCGTCCTCTGGTGGTGAAGATGACCTAGAAGAAATGGTCTCTGAAACAGATGAGGCCTTTAGAGAAAACGAAGGCAAGCTTACTAAAGGTTCTGATGGTAGTTCAGTCCCAGTCTATGTAGCTCCTATGTGTCGTAAGAATCTTGGCAATATGCTTATTCCCTATAGCGAAGTAAAAGAAGCTCGTATGCAATCCTGGGAACAAGAAAAAGGTTACTTCTGTAATAGAAACTCTTCATATTATGAATCTGCGATTGCAGAAGAAGAAGAAGCCTTTATTTCGTTTCAGGATGAGACTAAGAAGATTACATCTCTTATAGCAAAAGAGTTCGAAATGCGAAAAGCAGCATACCGAACAATCCGTGCTTCAACCGCTCGCTCTGGCTCAATCGATGTTAATAAGCTATACTCATACCAATTCCAGGACGATATATTCAGAAAGGTAACAAATCTTGCCGATGCACAATCACACGGTATGGTTATGGTCATAGACTATTCTGGTTCGATGATAGGTACTATAGGGTCTGTTATTAAGCAAACCCTTAATCTTGCAACCTTCTGCAAAAAGGTTAATATCCCTTTCGAAGTTTACGGATTTACCTCTGGAGATCGTGGTTCTAAATATATGTCACACGATGAATTACCTACTGGTTCTGTTGATACTAACGGCACTAAGCTATTTCATCTACTATCATCTAGTTTTGGCAAATCCCAATATGAAGAAGCCTATAAGGATTTGTTCATGACAGTAGCTTCATCACGCTATAAATGGTCACAGGTAGAATGGAAAGGCGGAACACCACTAAATGAAGTTCTTCTTGGTCTAGAGTTTATATTGTCTGACTTCAAGGCTAAGCACGCAGTCCAAAAGCTAAACCTCGTGATGTTAACAGATGGTGCTGCTGCTTCAATGAGAACAACCTATAGGGATCGTCCAGAGAGCTTTACAAGAACAGACTATCGTAAATACAATATAGACTTTAATAACAAAGTCCAAGAAGTTGATAGAAAGCAGGTTACTAAGCACCTTGTGTCTGAATATAGTAAAATGGGTATTAACACAATTTGCTTCTATCTAACTGAAACAACCCGAGATATTAACGACGCTATATACCAGATGAATGATTTTGGTTATGTCGATTGGGACGTTGTTGATGAACAGCGTAAGCTTATTCGACAAGCCTATCGCACGGATAAGCTTAAGCTATATAAAAATATGTGCGGATACAATCAGTACTTCTTGCTTAAGGCTGGTAACAAGGACTTAGATACGTCTGTTGAAAGCCTTGAGATTGATCCAAATGCTTCAAAGGCTCAGATCAAAAAGGCCTTTTCGAAGTACTCCTCGTCCAAAAAGCTTAATCGCTCATTGGCTACTAAGTTTGCTCAAGCTATTGCCTAAAAGTTACGATCTGTGACGAAATAGGGGTTCTCAAAGGCCCCTAGGTATGGTATAATAGCACTATAAATTGATTAAGGGATACTATATTATGATGAATCAAACTGATCTACTGACTGCTATTTCTGCTACATATCCTGACCGCAACAGCCAAGAATTTACCCCTAAGGAAATACTTTCGGTTGCTCGTAAGCTAGGTATATCCGATGCTCAGGCCAAAAAGTTCACAGAATCTAATCCCAGAGTTCGCTGGGGCGTTTATAAACTAGAAGGCTTGGTCGTTCCATTCCAAAAGAAAGAAGATAAAATTATGGCATCAGTATCGTCAGTAATGAATGACGAAGTCTTTGTACCTCAAAAGGATCAATCCTTTGTATCTTGGGGTCACTTCAAAGACGTAGTTTCAGTTATTAAATCATCCATCTTCTATCCAATATACGTCACTGGCTTATCCGGTAATGGTAAGACTATGATGGTAGAACAAGCGTGCGCTAAGCTCAATCGCGAATACGTGCGCGTACAAATTACTCCAGAGACAGATGAAGACGACCTAATCGGTGGCTTTCGCTTGGTGAATGGTGAAACTGTGTTCAATAAAGGCCCAGTCATCAAAGCGATGGAGAAAGGAGCTATTCTCCTAATCGATGAAATAGATCGTGGGTCTAACAAGATCATGTGTCTTCAGGGAGTACTCGAGGGTAAGCCAGTCCTTATTAAAAAGACCGGCGAAGTCATTAATCCATCAAATGGCTTTAATGTGATAGCAACAGCAAACACGAAGGGTAAAGGCTCGGAAGATGGCAGATTCATTGCTGCTACAATAATCGACGAAGCCTTCCTGGAACGTTTCACTATTACCCTTGAGCAACCTTATCCCTCATCGAACGTAGAGCGTAAGATTATTATTAATCATATGCAAAAGTTTAACTGTCTCGATGAATCATTTGCTGACAACTTAACAGTTTGGTCAGAAACCATACGTAAGACCTTCGCTGATGGCGGTGTCGATGAAATTATCTCCACACGTCGTCTATGTCATATCGTCCAAAGCTACTCTATATTTGGCGATAAGCTGAAGGCAATCCAGCTTTGTGTATCTCGCTTCGATGAAGATACACGTGATGGATTCCTCGATCTCTACACAAAAGTAGATGCGGAGCCACAGTCCGAACAAAATAAATACATTAATGACTCTGACTGGCTCGTAGATGATTCTATTGACAATATTATTGATAACCTTTAAAAGGGATTTGTTATGAAAATGAAACCAAACGATCAAGGTGGTATTAAGTATGACGGGGAAAAGCCTGATTACTCTTTAGTCCCCTTTAAGTCTATGGACGAAGTTGTTAAGGTGTTAACCTATGGTGCTGCAAAGTACGATAGGTTTAACTGGGAGAAAGTCGAACCCCGTCGATACCAAGCAGCTGCACTGCGTCATATATCAGCTTACATGCAGGGAGAAAAAATAGACCCTGAATCTGGTATCAATCATCTTGCCCATGCAGTTTGTTCTCTCCTATTCTTAACTGACTTTGATCTTAAAGAATCCAGGGAAATTAACAAGGTGACAGTATCATATAATACCCCCTTTACTCCTGAAGAATATAACAGTATACAAGAAGAGAAAAATGCGGTATAATATACTACATACAACAAAAACGGGAAATCTAAATAATGAAACTAAGTGAAGAAACTCTAAGTACCCTTAAGAACTTTGCTAGCATTAATGCTAACATCGTAATGAACCCTGGCAACGTCGTTAAGACTATGTCAGAAAGCAAAACTATTATGGGACAAGCTACTATCGCTGAATCTATCCCTAATCAGTTTGGCATCTACGATCTAAACGAATTTCTGGGTGTTGTTAATATGTTCGATGATCCTGATCTCGAATTCGATCCCAATATGAAGTTTGTTAATGTTCGCGAAGGTAACAAATCTGTTAAATACTTCTTCTCAGATGCTTCTATTCTAACTACACCAACTAAAGATATTGTTATGCCACCCTGCGAAGTAAACTTTACGCTTACTTCTTCTGATATGGCTAACATCCGCAAGGCCTCGTCTGCTTTGGGTGTAACAGATCTGGTAGTCTCGATAAATCCTAACTCAGCACCGATGCTTATTGTTACGGACACCGAAGATGCTACCTCTAATACCTACGAAGTTGCACTAACAGAATACTCTGCAGCTGGCGTAGACTGTCGCTTTGTCTTTAATATCGGTAACTTCAAGTTCGTCAATGAAGACTATCAAGTATCGATATCGTCTAAGCTTTTATCTAACTTTAAGTCGTTAACTAGCTCTACCGAATATTGGGTAGCTCTAGAAAAGAAATCAACATTTGGAGGGTAATATGTCAGAACAAGAAGATGGTCTGTCTATCGACGACCTAATGAACGTGCTAAGAATTATTAACACATCAACAGAACGAGGTGCCTTTAAGGCAAACGAATTATCTTTTGTAGGGAATGTCTATGACAAGTTCACAGGATTTATTAAACAAGCGCAGGCAGCAGAATCAGCTCCTGAAACAAATGAAACTAGCGAGGGTAATGCAGATGGTAGTGAATAATCCAGCGGATCGTACAAAGATCCTTAATGCAATTAAAGAATGGTCTAACTCAGCAACACGAGCTGAAGCGGAAAAAGACTTACAAAAAAACATCGTAGGCGATCTTTCAGACGAAGTAGGTATTGATAAGAAGTTCCTAAATAAGCTTGCTACGATGTATCATAAGCAAACCTTTGCACAATTCCAAAGCGAAGTTGAGGAGATCGAAGAACTATATGAATCTGTTACTACCACAGCTTAACTCGTGACTGATGAAGAGATAGAAGATTTGATACTTCGGATGTTCGAAAGATATCCGAAGTGTCCAACCCCGGATCAGCAACCCCGGATTTTCTATTACCACTTGAAAATGTTTTTATATGGTGAAGGTTATTTCTAATCTGTTTACTTTTACCTTGTTATGTGATATAATATATCTTTATTATGGAGTTGTGAAATATGTCTACAGATTTTCTCTGGGTAGAAAAATACCGTCCTGCCAAAGTAGCAGACTGTGTCTTACCCCAATCGCTTAAAGAAACCTTCTCGACCTTAGTCTCTACTGGTAATCTGCCTAATATGCTATTCACCGGTACGGCTGGCGTCGGTAAGACTACAGTAGCTAAAGCCTTGTGCAAAGAGCTTGACCTTGACTACATTATTGTTAATGGATCAGAAGAAGGTAACATTGATACGCTACGAAACAAGATCAAGCACTTTGCTTCTACTGTTTCCTTACAAGGTGGGTACAAAGTAGTTATTCTCGACGAGGCAGACTACCTAAACCCACAATCTACGCAACCTGCTCTCCGTGGGTTCATCGAGGAATTCTCCAACAACTGCAGGTTTATCTTAACGTGTAACTTTAAGAATAGAATCATCGAACCTCTGCACTCACGATGCTCAGTCTACGAATTTGCTATTCCTAATGCAGAAAAGCCTGCTATTGCTGCTGGATTCTTCAAACGCGTTATGGATATCCTCGCATCAGAAGGTATCACCTTTGATCAAAAAGTAGTTGCTACCCTTGTAGAAAAGTACTTCCCTGACTTCCGTCGGGTATTAAACGAACTACAACGTTATTCCCTATCTGGCACCATTGATGCTGGCATCCTTGTTAACCTATCAGAGGATAACGTAAAGGTCTTGGTATCTCACCTAAAAGATAAAGACTTTAAGGGGATGCGTAAGTGGGTGGTGGACAACATCGATACCGAACCTGCTGCTATCTTCCGTAAGATATACGACAATATGCTTACCTACATTAAGCCCCAATCAGTTCCTAATACTGTTCTTATCCTGGCTGATTACCAATATAAAAACGCATTTGTAGCTGATCACGAGCTTAACATCGTAGCATGCATGGTAGAACTTATGGCCAATGTGGAGTTTGCGTAGTGAATCCGTTTGATTACCTAAACTCAATTAACTCTACTAAGAAAGACATCATGGAGGTAGAAAGCTCTTATAACCCCTACATGATTAATCGGGGTTTGTCTTACTTCAACGATACTGTGCTATACGCCAATGAAATGAACCGTTATCACCACCTTGATAATAAGCTTCAATATCATTTTCTTATAAATAGTATCAGACCAAGAAAAAGGTTTTCGAAGTGGTTGAAGAAGTCCGACCCGGACTCAGTAGATGTAGTTAAAGAATATTATGGCTATAGCAATGAAAAAGCCCGCCAGGTTCTTTTCCTACTGTCTGCCGCTCAAATTAATGAATTGAAGCAGAGGTTATACAAAGGTGGAAAATAATAACAATATTAGTGAAGTAGTAGATGACTGGACACCAGCATCGATGCTAGAAGTTACGCTAAATGAACCTGATGATTTTCTAAAGGTTCGCGAGACACTTACCCGAATTGGTGTTGCATCACGTAAAGATCGCAAATTGTATCAATCTTGTCATATACTTCATAAGCAAGGTCGATATTTTATTACGCACTTTAAGGAGTTATTTCTGCTTGATGCTAAGCCGTCTAACCTTACAGTAAACGATGTAGAGCGCCGTAATACGATTGCTACATTACTTTCTGATTGGGGATTAGTCTCTATAGTAAACCCTGCTAATCTACCTGTAGCCCCTCTTCGACAAATAAAGGTTATCTCTCATTCAGAGAAAAATAACTGGGAGCTTTGCCCTAAATATAATATCGGTAATAGCTAAAAAGAATTACACAATCGTGTATAAATAGGTAATGAGATGCGGAATGGTCCGGTCTCATTACAGTACTAACCTTGCTATAAAATAGGAGGTCATTAATATGACACTACAGCACTTTCCCTCTATGGGACCATCGTTCGTTGGATTCGAAAGGCTTCTCAACCAGCTAGAAAGATCCGCCAACTACAAAGACACCTATCCACCTCATAACTTAATTCGAAAGAATGAAAATGAATTCTCAATTGAACTAGCCGTAGCTGGCTTTAGTTTAAATGAGATTGATATTGAGGTAACAGAAGGTATTCTAACAGTTTCTTCTATTTCAGATAAGACTGTAAGCTCTTTGGACAATCATCCTGAATATATCCATAAGGGTATATCCACAAAGCAATTCCGTCGAAGCTTTAATCTAGCTGAATATATAGAAGTAAAAGAAGCACGATATCTTAATGGTATTCTAACAATAGATCTTGCTAGAGAAATTCCTGAAGAGAAAAAGCCACGTAAGATTAGCATTGCTAACTACTTAGAACCAGAGGTAGAGGAACTAGCTCAAGAACTATTGACTGAAGACTAATATTATGGCTGTAGATCGAACCCGGTACGCTTTCCCTAATCCCGATACAAAGGTTGGTGCTCTTATCAAAAGACGCCGACTTAACATACTAATTCATTCGTCTATGTATTACTACCTAGATACAAGCATTATATCTGATGATCAATTTGACTCTTGGTGTTTTGAATTAGTGGATCTGCTCAAAAAGCACCCAGATGCTTATTCTGATAGATTCGATTATGCATTTAAGGATTGGGATGGAATGTCTGGGTTCGATTTACCCTTAAGAGATCCGTGGGTTCTTGAGAAAGCACAATACTTAATAAAACTAAATGAGAAATAAATTATGGATGTGAAAGTTATACGATTAATATCAGGTGAAGAAGTTATTTGCTTTGCTAAAGAAGTTGAGGGTGGTTGGTCTATTGAAAAACCAGGCATGCTTATACCCACTGAAAAAGGAGTAGGTATTATGGGAATGATGCCATATACTACTATTGAGGATGAGGTTACTTATATAAAAGAAGCTATGGTCGGATTTGTTACTAATCCTATTTCAGGGTTGGAAGAGCAATATCGCTCTATTAATGAAAAAACTACTATTATAGCTCCTGAGAAAAAGATTATTATATAGGGGGATATACTTGTTCTTAATAATGTGGTATAATAGACTATATTATCGAAATGGAGATACACTTTGAGTTTTTATACTTCAGTTGCACGGTACGGGAATTCTCTCCTGTACCGTGGCTATAATGATTCCGGACGTCGTGTCCAAAGAAAAGTAAAGTTTAAGCCTACTCTTTACATCCCATCAAACAAAGAATTAGGTTGGAAGTCTATAGACGGTCGCGATGTGGCTCCTATGACCTTTGACTCTATGCGTGATGCTAAAGAATTCTCAGAACGCTATAAAGATGTTTCCGACTTTAAAGTATACGGTACACAAAACTATATTCACCAATATATTACAGAATGCTTCCCCGACGAGTTAGTATTTAATCGTTCCTTTATAAACGTTTGCTCTATAGACATCGAGGTAGAGTCGGATGACGGCTTCCCTTACCCTGAAGATGCCTTAAAGCCAATTAATGCTATTTGTGTAAAGAATAATGTAGACAACATCTATCACGTCTGGGGCTTAGGCAAATACTCTGTTGCCAATTCAGAACATGGTGAAAGATTAAGATTAACTATACCGAATGTGCTTCAGAACGGGAACTACTTACTAACTACCTTAATTGGTGGTCTCGCGAAGAAAATTGCCCAGATGTAGTAACAGGCTGGAACTCTAGGCTATTCGATATACCTTATATCGTTAATCGTATTGGTCGAGTATTTGGCGAAGATACTGCTAAGCAGCTTAGTCCTTGGGGATTAGTCCAGTATAAGCAGATTGCTATCAAAGGTAAGCAGATGGATACCTACGATATATCTGGCGTTCAGCAAATGGATTACCTTGATCTATTTCAAAAGTTTGGCTATTCATACGGTGCTCAAGAATCTTATAAGCTAGATCATATTGCTCACGTAGTCCTGGGGGAACGTAAAGTAGACTATTCTGAATTTGGTTCTCTCTATACCCTATATAAAGAAGATCACCAAAAGTTCATTGACTATAACATTAAAGACGTAGAGCTTATCGATCGATTTGAAGAAAAGATGGGCTTGATTACGTTGGCTATGACCATAGCATATAAGGGTGGTGTAAACTACTCTGACACCATGGGTACAACCGCTATATGGGATTCGATTGTATTTCGCGAGCTTAAGCGTCGTAAGGTAGTCCCACCACCTATGGAACCTAAGCAGACCCGATCTTTCGCTGGTGGGTATGTTAAAGCCCCACAAATTGGACTACACGATTGGGTGGTTTCATTCGATCTTAACTCGCTTTACCCTAACCTTATTGTCCAATATAATATGTCACCCGAAACACTTCAACCCGAAGTTCTCGAAGGCGGTGTGGACTACTATCTAGAAAAAACCGATAAGGTTAACTCGAAGCATTCTGTTGCAGCTAACGGATCTACATATACTAACGAGAAGCAGGGTGTACTTCCAAACATCATTGTTAACTACTATAATGAGCGTAAAGAAGTTAAGAACAAAATGCTTGAAGCTAAGCAGGCATACGAAAAAGAACCATCCATTAAGTTAGAAAGGGAGATAAACCAGCTAGAAAATCGTCAAATGGCTATTAAAATTCTACTCAATAGTCTCTATGGTGCTATCGGTAATGCTTACTTCCGCTACTTCGATCTACGTGTAGCAGAAGGTATTACCCTAACCGGTCAGTTAGCTATTCGCTGGGCGGAAAAGGCAGTCAATGCTGAAATGAATAAAATACTTGGAACTGAGGACGCTGATTATGTTATTGCCATCGATACTGATTCTGTTTATGTTAATTTTGGAAAACTGGTTAACAAGTTTGACCCTATTGACCCAGTTGAATTTCTCAATAAGATCTGCTCTGATCATTTCGAACCATTATTCGAACGATCCTATGCAAGCATGGCTCAGATGATGAATGCCTATGATAACCGTATGGTTATGGCTCGAGAAGCTATAGCCGATATCGGTATCTGGCAGGCTAAGAAACGCTACATCCTTAATGTACACAATAACGAAGGTGTACAATATTCTGAACCTAAACTTAAAATTATGGGCATCGAAGCTATTAAGTCTTCAACCCCTGCAGAAGTTCGTAAAGCTCTAAAAGATATATTCAAAGTAATTGTAACTGGTTCTGAACCTGCTACCCAAAAAGCTATAGCAGACTTCAAAGACTATTTCCTAACCTTGCCACCAGAAGAAGTATCGTTTCCTCGTGGGGTTAACGATATGACCAAGTGGAAGAACAGCCAGACCATATATGCTAAAGGCTGCCCCATACACGTCCGCGGCAGCTTGCTCTATAACAAAGCTGTACAAGACAAGGGTCTAGAAAAGAAGTATGAACTTATTAAGAACGGGGAAAAAATTAAGTTCTGCTACCTTAAGACCCCTAATACCCTCAGAGAGAATGTTATATCCTTCCCTATGTATTTCCCACCAGAATTACAACTCACACAATATATAGACTATAACAAGCAATTCGAAAAGACATTCCTGGACCCAATTATACCTATCCTAGAATGTATTGGTTGGACCCACGAAGAAGTAAACACACTTGAATCTTTCTTTGGATAGGGTATACATTTCTGTAAATTTATGGTATAATAGTTATATTATTAAGGAGTATATGAATGACAAGTAAATGGGTACAAGATATAAATGACATGCATCGTAAGTTTGGTGTGCATGATTGGGTAGCTAAAAAAATTACTGCTAAAGATAAAGATGCTTTGGCTGAATTCCTACGGTTTCGAATCGCATTCCTTCGCGAGGAGCTTGACGAAACCTCTAATGCTTATAATATAGCAGACAATGAAGAAGTTGTGGATGGTCTTATCGATCTTTGTGTTGTGGCTATAGGTACGCTAGATGCATTTGGTATCGATGCAGACGAAGCCTGGAATCGTGTCCATGCTGCTAATATGTCTAAAGAGCCTGGAGTCAAAGAGTCTCGACCCAATCCTTTGGGTTTACCAGATCTTATGAAGCCAGAAGGTTGGGAAGCACCATCACACGAAGGTAACCATGGGTATCTCCCTCACACTATTTAATTCTATTTGGGATAATAAGACCCATAGAAATATGGATTGCTCGGATTTTAACGAATTCGAAAAGCTCCTCTATGACTTATCAAAAATAGAAAGAAAGGATAAGAAGTCCGCACAGCTAATATCACCAGCTACCTATATTAAAGACACAACACGTGCTAATAAAAATGTAGAAAAGTGGGGTGGTTGGGCTGCTGTAGACGTAGATGATCTCGATTGTACTATGGAGAACTTACATGACATACTTAATGATCGTGTTGGTGACTGGAAATATATTTGTTACTCTACAGCTAGCTCTACGCTTGATAAGCCAAAGTTCAGACTCGTCTTCAGTCTTGACCAACATATTGACTCGGATAAAATACAACACTTCTGGTTTGCACTCAATACCCACCTTGAGTCAATGGGAGATAGACAAACTAAAGACTTATCAAGAATGTACTATATACCTGCAACGTATGCTGGTGCTAACAATTTTATCTTTACACATCCTGGTAATGATATCGCTGTCACTGAGCTTTTATTAAAATACCCATTTGCAACTAAGAAATCCGGTAATACTCTATTTGATAGACTTCCGGAAGATATGCAGAAAGAAATTATTCAACATCGTAAAGATCAGATGGAGAATAGGAATATTCGCTGGACATCCTATCGTGATTGCCCTTTTGTAAACAAGAAGTTAATCGGTGAATATAAGTCTATATCTGAAACCGGCTGGTATCACAAAATGTATCAGCTTATGGTATCGATATCTGCTAATGCTTTAAAGCAAGAGTATCCTATTACTGTTCAAGAAGTTGTAGATCTTTGTAAAGAACTAGATCTTGAGACTGGTAATTGGTATGCTTCTCGCCCACTTGATAAGGAGGCAGAACGAGCTATAGAGTTCGTTTATTGTAATGTATGATGGAATTTAATGCAGCACTAGATATAGATCCTGTAGTTCTTCGCGATCGTGCGCTAGAAGAATCTAAGCAGATATATTCTACTGAGTCTACTCGTCGTGGTAGGTCCCTCGAGGAAATAATGGTATCTAGCATGTATGGTCTCGCTGCTGAGGTATATCTTCTACAGGAAGGATACGTTGACGATGACAGACCATACAAAGATTTATTTGAGCCTGTTTCAATGGGTAGTTCCCCAATCGAAGTCAAAGTAACAGCAGGGACATATTATGTTCCCTATGTTATTAATAGGGCAGAAAAGTGCGCTTCAGAGTCTTGGAGGGATTACCCAGAAAAGCTCTATATCTTTATAGGGGACAAAGAAACCCTAAACTATTATCTTGAAGGCATCTACAATTGGGATGGTTTACATTTCGTTAAAGATGTGGTATAATATACTATTGTTAATGGAGAACATATATGAAAGAATCATTAAAGGTACTACAAGAATGTGCCGAAATCCAAGCTAAGAAATCTAACGATTATCAGAATCCCAACTCCCGTATAGTCCAAGCAGATTACTACCCACGCGGCGTATCGACTATTCTCGATATTATCCACGGTAAAGTCTTGCGTCTACGTTCTGTTACAGAAGCTATGGAACTAGATCCATCCTATGTTCCTAACTTCGAATCAGTAGAGGATTCAGCTAAAGACCTAATCAACTACGCTTCTTTCTTAGTAGCTTATTCTCGGGGTCAGATCCCAGGCCAAGACCCATCCAAGGACTTCCTAAATCGTCCGCTACAAGCCGCTAGCACAGAGACCCAGGTCTAGATCCATATTGTTCAGTTACGATCTGTGACGAAATAGGGGGTTCTCAATGGGCCCTATTTACGGTATAATACTCTCGTAAATTAAACAAAGGACCAAGAAATGGCAATCGAAAGAATAGATCTTAACAAAGGCTCGAGACTCCGCTCATTCTACTACGGTGACGAAGATTATAGATTTATTGGATCTACTAATAAGCTAGCTTGTTACGCTTATGTTCAAGATGAAGTCATGATGGAAATAGTCTTTGTTTCTCCTAAGAACGAAAAGTGTGGCTATACCGTTTGTGAAATCCAGCTATCACGTGGTAACGATGAAAATCCAGTTTGGTCAGTCGATCTTACTCGTGTAGATATTCGATTCCAAGGACACGGTCTAGTCCCTAAGTTTTATCGCTATCTTATTTCTAAGCTAGGTATTACTCTCCAAGCTGGCTCTTGTCAGTCACCCGGTGGACGTATGATCTGGGCTCAGTTATCGGATCTTGATAATGTATTAGTTTATGCTAAGACTAAGAATGGCAAATCTTACCGTGTAGATATTAACGACGAAGGCACAGAGTTAATAGCCAAATCTCGTTACCACCTCTATGATGGTTCCTCCAATATTCAACTCTTTGCTTATGCTTCGTAACGATCTATTACGATCTAGGGGTTTACTTACATATTCCCCTATGGTATAATGGTTATATTAAATTGATTAAGGAAATATATTATGGGTTCTATAGATTACAATAACAACTTTAAAGTGGGTGATATGGCTGCAGATGCGGTTCTTCTCAAATTTCAATCTCGAGGTTTGGATAAAATCGATGCTGCTTATCCAGCGGTAGGTTCACTCTCTGTTTACATTGGTGAAATGCTAAACATTGCTCAATCCTTTGATCCGGAGATTCACTCCCAACTTAAGGAATACATCAATGCTCGAACAGATGCTGCTCTAAAAGAAAAGATTGATAAGCTTACTGCTCGGAGCGGTGAATAGTGGAGCTATTTGATTATCTTTGCCAGATTATTATAACTGGTACCGGTTGCTACTCCCTACTTGCTGTCGGATCACCCGATCCCAAGTATAGGAAATTGGCTGGTATCGTTGGACTAATTGGCCAACCTTTTTGGCTAGCAACTTCTATTATTAATGGCCAATTGGGATTACTAATTCTGGTCTTTGTTTACGGATTTTCCTGGATTCGAGTAATTATTACAAGCTCTCGCCAGATCCAATCAGAAAAAATGAATAGGATATCATTATGAAATCTAGACCTAAAGACAATCGCGACTATGATCGCGATGCTAAAAAGCTAGTTGATAAACTTAACCTAAATCATAAGTATGAAATGTACGAAATTGTTACTGGTAAACTTAAGCATTCATATCATCTTGATGAAAAACGTGTAAAAGAGCTAGAAGCAATTCGCGATGCTATTGAGAATACCTATAACATTGACGAGCCTAGACTCCTTGGAATTAAAAGGGGCCTTGGAGAAATGGCAGAGCACGCTAAACCCTAGGAAAATATAATGACAGCAGAAATCTTACAATTTACTAATCATTGGAATCCTTATACCTTTGATCAGTTCACAATTACTTGGGAGAATCTTGGATTATCCTATGAGGGGACATTACAGATATCCCTAGCACTAGAATTTTATCAGTAGATAAAATGATGTACATACTTTTAAAAGTATGGTATAATAGTACTATCTTAAAACAACTTAAGATAATTTAATATTAATATATAAAGGTAAAACTGAAATGACTAAAGTAACTAAAGAATCAAAAGTATTGGCAGCACTCCAGGCAGACACAGCTAAAGGCCTAACTGCAGCTCAGATGACATCACGCTTTGGAGTTGCTAATCCCACAGCAACGGTCTCAGCTCTTCGTCAGAAAGGCTATGCAATCTACGCTAACAGCCGTACTAACAAAGGTGGAGAGACTCGTACTTTTTATCGCTTAGGTACACCAACTAAAGCAGTGATTGCTGCTGGCTACAAAGCTCTTGCAGCAGGCTTTGTTGCTACTGTCGCCTAGTAGGCTAACCACCCGGGATTGGAGGCAAAACCTCCAATCCTTTTTTAGCGAGGATTACTAATGAATAGAGTATCAGGTCGTACAATTAACGAAGGCTTAAAATCACTTCGTCGTACGCTTCTTGAACAAGGATACGAAATCAAAACCGAAAGATGGCAAGGTACAGAAGAACCTCCCGTCTTCCTAGAAATTCTGCATGCAGACTTAGTAGCTCCTATGTACCCTACACAAGAATTAGCATCAAGCGGTTGCAATGCTACACAGCCTTGGGCTAACGTTCACTTTGAAGAACGCGTGTCTGGTATACCACACAACCCTCCTCCCTCTCATACTATGTGGCTTAAAGATACGGAAAAATATCTTTCTAATGAAGCTTTTAGCCATTCCTATCCCGAAAGAATGTGGTGCGATCGTGACAAAGATGGCATTCGATTTAAGTGGGGTAACTTATACACAGCGGTGAAACTCTTACAGAAAGAGCCTAATACCCGACAATGTTATATTCCTATGTGGTTCCCAGAGGATCTTACTGCAGCCGAGCAAGGTGAACGTGTACCTTGTACCTTTGGCTGGCACTTCATGCTACGTGGTGGTGAATTACATTGCTCATACCATATGCGTTCGTGCGACGTAGTACGGCATTTACACAACGATCTATTCTTTGCAAACTCCTTAGCTTTATGGCTTATAGATAAGTCTGGTATCGAAGCAGTTCCTGGTTATCTTCACTTCTCAGCCACTTCATTACATTGCTTTGCCAACGATCGTTATACCTTGGAGAAATTAACTAAATAATGTGTGGACTTATAGCAGCTAAAAACACTAGTCTAGACCTTAAGAAACTTATTAACAAGATGTCCTATCGTGGTATAATTGGTTATAAGGGGTATGCTAATATTATTACAGGTATAGATGAAAATTTTAGTCTATGCCACTATAGCTTACCCTTTGTTAACTTAGATCCTAATGTTGCTATTCAACCAGTCTATACAGATAATAGTTACACTCGCCCTTCTCTATTTGTAGGGGAAATATTTAACTATAAAGAAATAGGAGATCAGCCTACAGATGGTCTATGCATATCCCATGCATTCCACAATTCTGATAATTGGATAGATGAGTTTCATAAGTTCGATGGCTTCTGGTCATTTGTTACAATTCTCGATGGGGACATAATAGCAATAACAGATTACCTATCACAAAAGCCAATCTACTATCGTACAGATACAGAAGCTTTTGCATCGGAAATAGATGTACTAAAAGACTTTGGTCCGGTAACTCCCAACGAACTATTCTTATCGAACACCCTTAAGTGGGGTTATGATCCAACAGGCTTAACCCCATGGAATGAAATTAAGCAAATCCCACCAGGATGTTACTACCACAAAGGTAATATCCACCAATATTGGGATTGGTCAAAGGTTGATCGGTCTGATTCGTTACGATCAGATCTCAAAAAAGCTACTGAGCTTAGACTCGGTGGAGAACGTGAGGTATCTATTCTGCTATCTGGTGGCTTAGATTCTTCTATCATATATGGGTTAATCAAAGAACTTGGTCGTGATGTTAAAGCTATTCACGTAGAAAATCACGAAAAAGACTTTGCTTCCCTAATGACGCAAGACTTGATTGAAGTAACACTTGATGATGTATCAGATGAAGATTCAGTTCGTATACACCAAAGCCCGGTGGATCTAGGTTCAGTTAAGCCACAAATAGCTATGGCTTCAAAGCTAAAAGACTTAGGATTCCATGCTGTTATGACTGGTGATGGTGCAGACGAACTGTTCGGTGGTTACAGACGTGCAGAACAATACGATAGTCAGTATTCAGATGTATTCTGCGAACTACCCTATTATCACCTGCCAAAACTAGATCGGACTATGATGTATTATACAGTAGAACTCCGATCGCCATTCCTAGCACCGTCAGTTGTTAAGCATGCCCTAGACCTCCCCTATGAAATGCGTAAGGGCATTAAACAAAAGCTTATTGACGAATTCGCTTACCTACTACCTACCGAAATACTCGAACGACAAAAGCATCCCCTTAAAACAGATTCAATTCGTAAAGATCCTATGTCCCAGCGAATTGCTAATAATGAAATATGGAAAAATCTATGAAAAAATACATATGGGATCTTCGCTATCTCAAATTGGCAGAACATATATCAGATTGGTCTAAAGATTCTACTGGTATCGGATCAGTAGCTATAGGAGATCAAGGCCAGGTATTAGCTCAAGGCTATAATGGATTCCCCCGCGGAGTAAAAGATAGCCAGGAGAGATATGACGTTAAAGAGGAGAAGTATAAATTTGTAGTCCATTCAGAAATGAATGTTATCTACAATGCATCATATAATGGTGTATCACTTAAAGGATCAACCCTGTATGTCTGGGGATTGCCAGTCTGTTCTGAATGCGCTAAGGGTATTATCCAGACCGGTATTAAAAGAGTGGTTATGAGTAAAAGGGATAGAATAAGCACTCTACCATTATCTGATAAGTGGAGAGAGTCATTTGACCTTACCAAAATCCTATTCGAAGAAGCTGGTGTAGAATGGGAATTTGTGTAATAGGGATGTACAAATATTCAAAGATGTGGTATAATGGTACCATAAACAAACAAAGGTAATTTATATGTCAATAATGGATAAACTCAAAAAGAATTCTAAGGTCAAAGAAACTCAGATCTTAAGTAAGTCAAAGTTCTTTACAGATAAGGATATGATAACAACAGATGTGCCCATGATTAACGTGGCTCTTTCTGGTGATATTGATGGTGGACTAACACCGGGCCTTACGGTTCTTGCTGGTCCATCTAAGCACTTCAAGACCTCATTTGCTCTTGTTATGGCTTCAGCTTATCTAAACAAGTATCCCGATTCTGTTATGTTGTTCTACGATTCTGAGTTTGGTTCACCCCAATCTTATTTCGAGTCTTTTGGTGTAGACCCAGCACGGGTTCTTCATACCCCTGTGGCTAACGTCGAAGAGCTTAAGTTTGACCTAATTAATCAGCTAGAAGAAATATCAAGAGAAGACAAAGTAATTATTGTTATAGACTCTATCGGTAACCTAGCATCTAAGAAAGAATTGGATGATGCTATTAACGAGAAATCAGTTGCTGATATGTCACGTGCTAAAGCACTTAAGGGTCTATTTCGAATGTCAACCCCTTACTTGACTATGAAAGATATCCCAATGCTAGCTATCAATCATACCTATCAAGAAATGGGTCTATTTCCTAAAGCAATCGTTTCAGGCGGAACTGGCATCTACTATTCAGCAGATAATATCTGGATTATCGGGCGTCGCCAGAATAAGAAAGGTACAGATGTAGTAGGATACGACTTTGTTATTAACGTTGAAAAGTCAAGGATGGTTAAAGAAAAATCCAAAATCCCAGTAACAGTATCATGGGAAGGCGGCATTGAAAAGTACTCTGGTCTACTTGAGATTGGTCTTGCTGGTGGATACGTACAAAAACCTTCTAACGGTTGGTACTGCCGCGTAAACAAAGATACGGGTGAAATGGTAGAACCTAAGGTTCGTGAAGCTCAAACCTTAGAAGCTGAATTCTGGAATCCAATCTTTAAAGAGTCCGACTTTAAAGACTTTGTTAAGCAACATTATACGATTGGTCATCGGTCAATGATTTCCGAAGATGAATTTGATAGTTTACTTGAGGGAGAAAATAGTGTATAATAGTATATCGAAACATGATTATCAGCAAATATCTTATATAGAAGATAGTGATCATGATTCATTTAAGATACTAACAGGTAGGTATTCTGGCACTATAGTAACCTATGGTAAGATAGCATTAACAGAACCTACTAATGGTGGTGAAGATGCAACTCTATCATTTGAGTATACTGTTAACGAATCTAATCTAGATTCTGAAGAAACGGAATCCCAGGAGTTCAAAACATATCTTGGGGATATGCTTCAATTAGTTATACAGGAAGCCCTAGAAGAAAAGAACTTTGCAATCGGAGAAAAGCCAAGTGATACAAACAGTCATTTTAAGAAATCTTATAACTAATGACGATTTTACCCGTAAGGTTATTCCCTTCTTACGTAAGGAGTATTTCGAAGGATCTCATCGTATAGTCTTCGATAAGATCCTGGAGTTTGTGGGTAAGTATAATAAGCTACCTACACCGGAATCACTCAATGTTGAGCTAGATGAATCATTCCTTAACGACCAGCAGTTTTCAGATGCTGCTGGAGTTGTCCAGGAAATATCTGCTCCTGCAGAAAATCCAGATTCAGAATGGCTACTTGAGCATACCGAGAAATGGTGTCAAGATCGGGCAATTCATCTTGCTATTATGAAGTCCATCTCTATTATTGATGGCAAAGATCCAGAAATGACTAAGAATGCACTACCAGAATTACTATCAGAAGCATTATCTGTTGGCTTTGATACTAATGTCGGTCACGATTACTTAGCAAATGGCGAAGAAAGATATGACTTCTATCATCAGGTAGAAGATAAAATCCCATTTGACTTAGATCGATTCAATGAGATTACTAAGGGTGGTTTACCTAAAAAGACCCTGAACATTGCATTGGCTGGTACTGGTGTAGGTAAGTCTCTGTTTATGTGTCATGTTGCTGGTTCAGTTCTGGCACAGGGTAAAAATGCACTCTATATTACTATGGAAATGGCAGAAGAAAAGATTGCAGAACGTATCGATGCTAACCTAATGAATGTGGCAATCGATCAGTTAGGTAATCTAAGCAAAGAAATGTTTACATCCAAGGTTAAGAATATCGGGGATAGGTATCAGGGTCAGCTGCTGATCAAAGAATACCCAACAGGTAATGCGCACGTTGGACACTTTAGAGCTTTGCTTAAAGAGCTTAAGCTTAAGAAAAACTTTATTCCTGATATGATTTTTATTGACTATCTAAATATCTGCGCATCTTCTCGAATGAAAGGTATGGGCGGTGCTATTAACTCTTACTCCTATATCAAAGCTATTGCAGAAGAAATCCGCGGTTTAGCTGTAGAGTTTAATGTACCTATTATGTCAGCTACACAAACTACTCGTTCTGGCTTTGCTAATTCAGATGTAGGCCTTGAAGACACATCCGAATCATTTGGTCTACCAGCAACAGCAGACTTAATGTTTGCTTTAATATCTAACGAAGAACTGGATGGATTAGGTCAAATACTGGTCAAGCAATTGAAGAATAGATATAATGATCCAGGCATCAATAAGCGTTTTGTAGTTGGTGTAGATAGATCTAAGATGAAGTTATTTGACGTTGAGCAATCCGCTCAAATGGGTTTGACAGATGCTGGTCCTACAACTAATACCAATTATGGTTCTACAAAATATGAGGGGTTCAAAGTATGAACGTAAAGTTAGTTAGTTATTCTAAAGCTACTGGCGAATATAATTTTAATGATGGTACTGAATTGCAGGATCTAATTGCTTATTGCGCTAGAGTATCGAATCCTTCCGGACAAAGTAATACTGCTACAAATGAAAAATTACTTAGGTATCTTGCTAAACATAAACATTGGTCTCCATTTGAAATGGTTAGTGTATGTCTTGAAATAGAAACTACCCGGGATATAGCTCGCCAGATTCTTCGCCATCGATCATTTTCATTCCAGGAGTTTAGCCAGAGATATGCTGATCCTACAGAAGATCTACAATTTGAAATTCGTGAAGCTAGACTCCAAGATACAGAAAATCGCCAGAACTCTATAGACATAGATGAGCTATCCGGCCCGGAAGGACAACAACTACAAAAAGATTGGCATGCAATTCAATATCAGGTTATCCATGAAGCTAAGATGGCTTACCGATGGGCAATAGAGAATGGCATTGCTAAAGAACAAGCTCGAGCAGTACTACCAGAAGGTAACACTGTGTCTCGGCTTTATATGAACGGAACCCTACGATCTTGGTTGCATTATATTGAACTACGTGCTTCAAATGGGACACAAAAGGAACACATTGAAATAGCTAAAGCTTGCGGAGAAAGTATAGCTAAGGTATTTCCTTCTATCGTTGAAATGGTGAATCAATAATGAAACTAATATCTACATACTGGCGAGACTCGGATAACTCTACTGCGCAAGTTCACGGTAATGATGAAGACGGTTATACTATACAGTATTATGATTCTTCTGGAATGTTTATAGATAAGGAATCTTTCCCTGGGAAAAATCTTAGATTTCATGAAGATGCAGCAGAGAACTGGGCACTTGGAATAAAGCCACTACCCTTATAGGTGATAATATGCTACGCGAAATAACTTGGCCAGATGGTATACCCCTACACTATGAAGCATACCTTAAACTTGATGACGATCCAGTTAGGCCGCATATACCTAAGCTTGTAAGGTACTCCAAGAATAGAAATACGTATTTTCTTACAGATGAAGAAGATAAAAAAATAATAGCTATTGTTTGTTTATCTAGAAATAATGTTCATGCTACTTCTGAAGAAGATCTTTTTTTGTATTCTGAAATAGAAAAAGAAAATACGTTTGTGCACCTCTATACTATATGGAGCTATAGCAAAGGGTCTGGAAGAGATCTTGCTCTCCAAACAATAGAAGCTATAAAGGATCGTTGGCCTCAAGTAAAAAGAATATTAACACTAAGCCCTAAAACGGAAATGGCAAGAAAATTCCATTTGTCTAATGGAGCTATTGAGTTAAGTGTTAATGAGGAATCAGTTAATTTTGAATATGAGATATAGCATATGTTTTTAGAATGGTGGCAAATAGGATGCGTATTTATTTGGTGGCTTTTATCAGTATTTGGTATAGCTCGTATGGAAAGGCAAAAATCCTTCTCTCTTGGATTGGGAATGGGAGTTAAGTATACTCTCCAATGGGTTCGAGACGAGAAGATAACTTATACTGGTATTTGTGAAAACCTTATTAATGATTTAAACAGTGGTAAAGTAAAAATAGAGGATTTTGAATAATGTACGAATATAGAGCAAAGGTAATTAAGGTAGTTGATGGGGACACCGCGGACGTAGATATCGATCTAGGCTTCGACGTAGTTCTTAAAAAGCAAAGAATCCGTTTTATGGGTCTGGATACACCGGAGTCAAGAACATCAGATCCTGTAGAAAAAGTATATGGTAATCTTGCTAAGGACTTTGTTAAAAAGTTCCTTGTAGTAGGGCAATATACCACCCTTAAGACCTTCAAAGACGACCGTGGCAAGTTCGGTAGGGTTCTTGGAGACTTCTCAGTATATGATGCAGAGAAGGACCGCTACGTGGATCTTACAAAGCTTATGATTGAAAAGCATATGGGTGTACCATATCACGGGCAAAGCAAAGATGATATTGAAGAAGAGCATCTTAGGAATAGGGAAATACTTAAGGAGCAGCTTATTACTATCTAGTTGCGATCTGTTACGATCTTTTTTCTTTAATAAAAACAATGGCTTATGGGATTAGTTTTCATAAGCCATTGTTCTGTATAGAGTTTTTATTTTCGGGGGAGGGGGTTCTCAAAGGCCTTAAATGTTGATATAATACTCACATAAATTAGGAAAAGGAGCAAAGCTATGAACTATACCAAGTATCCCTGTCAGGTTGAGATGGTTAAATATCACCTAGGTAAAGGAGGCATGACCAAAGAGAATGCTGGCTTTATGACATGGAACGATGCATGCGAATGGGCAGGGTCAGTTACATTGAGCCATAATGTGCCTTACGTTGTACTGGAGCTTCGAAACTTAATCACTAACGAATTGGAGAAATTCTAATGAAGAGAACATCAGAATCATATATTACAACGCTTGACTTTCAATCTGGACGTGATATTGAAGCTTTAGAGATTATTCGCAAAACTGTTTCCCTTGCAAATGCTTCTTCTGACGTTAAGTCTCGTGTTCGTGTAGCCCTTCGTGGTAAAAGCGGATACGATCAATTTGGTAATCTTAATGGTGGAATAGCTTCTGCCACTCACGCTGATATTTACATTTATAGGGTATAGAATGACTGAAGAAGAGCATGATGAAGCAAAAGCTATAATGGGATTAGTTTTACTCAGTGGAATTGTTATAGGAGCTGGAATTCATTACTTGGTCTCTGGATTTATATGATTATTACAAATTACGAAGGTAAAACAAATAAGAGAGAACGCAAGATTATTGATGATCTGGCTATTCTTGTTTCTGAAAAGTACTTTCCCCGACATAAGGTTCAAGTTACCTTTAAGATGATGCCTTCATTGGAAAAAGATGAGCATATCCAGGGTGATACTATATGGGAGGATAACGATAAAGAAGAAAATGAATTCTTTCCCGTATCAAGAGGTAGCAGACCCCGGTGTTTTACTATTCGTATGCAAAAGGGATATGACTACGAGACCCTTATTACCCTTGTAGCCCACGAGCTTGTTCATGTTAAGCAATATGTACTTGGCGATCTCCGTAATATTTACAACCCACATAAGATAGAATATAGGACCATCTATAAAAATAGAGATGTTACCAATTGGGCTTATATGAAGAGACCTTATGAAAAAGAAGCTTATCGATTACAAGAAAAGCTCAAGGATGAGTACCTAAAAACACATAAATAGTACTATCAATAAGAGATTGAGACCACTATGAAAAAATTTACTAAGTTTCTTTCTGAACAGCCAGAGGTCATAAGTGAAGCACCAGTTGCTTTAAGACCCGCAGAGCTTAAGAAGCCTAATGGTAAAACGGGAGAATCCAGGATTGAGATTCTTCGTAAAGCTACCATTTCTGGTACGCCTCTCGTTACAACTGACTTAAAAACAGTTGAGATTGCAAATACCCACGACAATCTAGAGCGTATAGCAAAGTTTGCTGACGATCAAAAGCCTATTACCCTTATTACTAAGGCCGGAGAAGAGATTACTTCTTCTCAGCTAGCTAAGACAGCATTATTTGGCGGTGGTGGCGGAGCAGGAGGCGGTACAGAAAACACTGCAGTTACAGAATCAGCTCAATGCCTCTGGTTAGCAGCAATGCTTAAACATGGAATACAGAATATTGAATACTATACACCTGATATTCTAAAGGGTGTAATGAGTCGTGTAGATGTAGGTAAAACAACATTTAAAGAAATGATGGATATAGACTCATCTTGGCAATACTCGGCATACGAGTCTGCTAAAAAGATAATCAAGGAAGGATACGTCAACTCTAATCATAGATTTCATCGCGGATCTCCCGCAATGATAGCGATATATGCTACAAAAACAAGAGCGTTTAAGAATTCAGAGCTTAAGGTATTATCAGACGATAAATGGAATCCAGGCGATATCTGGGCAGTTGAGTCTCCGACCTATATAAAAGATAGCCTGGATGATAGTTCAGTAGCAGCACTCAATAATTCAATACTCAGTTTATTTCTCGATCGTAAGCTTGTTGGTATATCTCTTAAGAAGGTTACAAAAGAGGCTAAGATTAAAGAATATAATATCTCATCATCATTAACACCTCATAAACTAGTATCAGTTGCAGTAAAATCATCTACTCGGGGAAACTTCTTTTCTAACAAAGCTGGTACAATTACTTACGATGAAGGTATAATGGACATTAGACCAAATAGCTATCTAGGAACAAATAAGATAGAAATTAAGGGTAAGACAGCTAGAGGCGGTGGAGCAGGATGGGGTGTTGTTGTAGAAGCAGCTCGTCGTTATATGGGTGCAAATATACCTCTTCATCCGGTAATTAAAAAAGCTGCAACAAAAATAGCAAAAGGAGATAAGAGAGAAACACAAAGGTTCTTTATTAAAGCAAAGGCCTGTGACGAATCTCTTACCTATGATTACTTCCTTGAGCAAATAGAACAAAAAGATGCCGGCTGGGTATCTGCTAAGCTCGGAGCGGTGGAGGTTTGCTATGCTCTTATTAAAAATAAAGGAACAAAAGCAAATAACTTTGTTAACTCTATTGTTAACTATGCAGCATCTAAATCAGAAGATTCATCAGCATTTATAAAGGTATACCAATAATGATATCATTCGGAACTTATATAACCGAACAAAAAAATACCCATATGACCCACCTAGAAGACCAGGTGATTTATGGTGGTGTTAAAGGAGCTCGCGATGCTATTCTAGCTCTTCGCTCCCTCCGTGATATGCTTGCTGGCAGTTCTACAAAGGCCGTAGACGTTACAGTTAAGTGGGATGGCGCACCAGCAGTATTCGCTGGTATTGATCCAAGTGACGGGCAATTCTTTGTTGCTAAAAAAGGTATCTTTAATAAGAATCCTATGGTTTATAAAAACCATGCTGAGATCGAAGCAGATACGTCTGGTGATCTACAAGCTAAGCTTAAGATTGCATTTACTGAAATGAGTAAGCTTGGTATAACAGGTGTAGTCCAGGGTGATGTTATGTTCTCTGGATCAGATGTAAAAACCGAAACAATTGATGGTAAGAAGTATGTAACATTCCACCCCAATACTATTGCCTATGCAGTTGATGCTGACTCAGAAGAAGCTAAAAAGATTAAAAAAGCTAAGATTGGCATAGTATTTCATACGTCTTACTCAGGCGGTACATTCGAAACTATGACTGCCAGCTATGGTGTAGATGTATCTAAGTTTAATAATGTAGATACTATATGGGCACAAGATGCTGAGTTACGTGATCTATCTGGAAATGCTACTCTTACTAAAGCCGACACAGCTGAGGTTACTGCTGCTCTGTCTCAAGCTGGTAAAATCTTCCAAAAGATTGCTGGATCTACACTAAAAGAGATAGAGTCTAATCAAGAACTAGCCCGTATGATTGAAACCTATAACAATAGCTTCCTTCGAAATAAGACAGAGGTTACTAATACAGCTAAGCACGTTACCGGTCTTATTCAATATGTGGAGTCTAAGTTTCAGAAAGAAGCAGATAAGCGTTCCACTGATAAGGGTAAGTCAGCACAATATGCTAAGCGTGACGAGCTTCTCAAGTTCTTTAATCCTAAAAATAAGGCTAACCTTAAATTAGTCTTTGATTTGCAGAAAGCTATTGCCTCTGCAAAGCTAATTATTATAAATAAGCTTAATAAGTTAAATAGTATAAATACATTTGTAAAAACGAAAAAGGGGTTTAAAGTAACCGGCCACGAAGGCTTTGTTGCTATAGACCGCATTGGAGGCGGAGCAGTTAAGTTAGTAGATAGATTAGAATTCTCTACTAATAACTTCGACCCTAATATTATAAAAGGCTGGGACTCACCGTCTCGGGGCTAATGGGAAATAAATATGTATTCTTTTAAAGACTACTTGGCTGTAGACTATACTCAGACTGGCGACGAGCTTTTAGCGCTCAAAGCTAAAAGACGCAAGCAAGATACTACTTCAGGCGACATCGGCGAAGATGACTTCGACGAAGCGCTAACAAATATGCAACGCCAAAAGGCTAAGCAAACCTTCCGTAAGAATAAAGCTAAGATTGCTCTAGGTAAAAAGAAAGCTGCCAAAAAGATAGCTTCTCCAGAGCAACTCCAAAAACGAGCAGACAAAGCAGCTCGTAATATCCTCATTAAGAAAATTACCAAAGATAAAGATAAGAGCGATTTGTCTTTTGCACAAAGAACCAATATAGAAAAGCAGCTAGATAAGAAAAAAGCTGCTATTAAAAAAATAGCTAAAAAACTCCTACCTAAACTTCGAATTGCAGACAGGGAAAAGAAAGCTGCAGCAAAGGCAGGTGGAGAAAAATAATGCCATGTTTTAAATCGTTCTCGGACTATCTAGTGGAAGAAACCAAGGAAGTAGTTTTTACCTTTGGTCGTTTTAACCCTCCAACTGTTGGTCATGAAAAACTTATTGCTAAAGTAGCTTCCGTTGCTAAGGGTAATAACTACCGAATATACGCATCTCAATCCTCAGATCCAAAAAAGAATCCTCTTGACTACGCTACCAAGATTAAGGTTATGCGTAAGATGTTTCCTAAGCACGGCCGTAACATTATCTTAGATAAGAATGTTAAGAATGCTCTAGAGGTATTAGTTCATCTATACGATCAGGGATTCACTAAGGTAACAATGGTAGTTGGATCTGATCGCGTTAATGAGTTTACTGCACTTACCAATAAGTACAACGGACAAAAGTTACGTCATGGCTTCTATAACTTTGAAGATGGCGTTAACGTTGTATCAGCAGGAGAACGTGACCCAGATGCGGAAGGCGTTGAAGGTATGTCTGCTTCTAAGATGCGTGCTGCTGCAGCTGATAACGACTTTACTTCTTTCTCTCAAGGACTACCCACGTCCTTTAAAGGTGGAAAGGACCTCTTTAATTCTATTCGTAAAGGAATGGGTATTAATGAAGCTTCTGACTTTACCAAGCATATCCAACTAGAAACAGTCTCTGAAGAGCGTGAAGCTTATGTTCAGGGTGATCTATTTTCTGTTGGTGATATTGTCTCTATTAAAGAATCAGAAGAAGTTGGCGAAATAACTATGCTCGGTGCTAACTATGTTATTGTAGAAATGTCAGACGGCAAAAAACTACGTAAATGGTTATCTTCTGTTGATCTTATTGAATCAGCTCCTACGGAAATAGATGAAGACTGGTTTACTACCCTAATTGGCAAATATACAAATGCTAAGGGATATAAGGTAGCATCAGATATACTTCAAAAGATTATAGATCGTAAGAAAAAAGAAGGACCTCTCCGCCACGACATTAACTGGTATGCAGCTAAAGTAGCTGATCAGGTTCGTGGTGTAGATGCTCGTACACTTGCCAAGATGGTTACTGAAAAAACTCGTAAAGTTATACAAGATCCTGATATTGAAGATAGAGAAGGGTCACAGACTAAGAGGTTTTTTACAGGCTTAAAAAAATCTACAAAAATTGATCGAGATAGAGAGTTCCAAAAAAGAAAAGATCTAGACGATGATGATCCAGCCGGTTATAAGCCAATACCTGGTGATGCTAAGTCTAAGACTAAACCTTCACAACATACCAGAAAGTTTAAGCAGATGTATGGCGAAGACCTATCATTTGATGAGGCTAAAAGCTCTGTAGAGACTACCCTACATAAAAAAGCAGATTCATCTGGTATGCCGTATTCAATTCTTAAAAAAGTATTTGATCGTGGCGTAGCAGCTTGGAAGGTAGGACACAGACCAGGAGCAACCCCAGCACAATGGGGTATGGCTCGAGTAAACGCCTTTGCAACTAAAGGTGATAAGACTTGGGGAAAATACGATTCAGATTTAGCAGATAAGGTAAGGGCCAGCCAAAAATGAGCAAACTACTAAAAGACCTAATGGAAAAGAAAGCAGTTAAAGCAGAGCAAACTGACGAGCCAGCATCTCAAGATGAAGCTGGTATGGCTATGGACCAAGCTAAGTTCATTGGCTATGTATCTAAAGAGATCATGGAGTATCTGCAGGGTAACAACGAATTCCCTGAATGGATGCAGAATAAGCTTACTGGTTTCCATGAGAAAGCAAAAGACATGCATGCTGTAATGGCTGGCAAATATGAGTCAGTCGAAGAGTCTCTTAATGAAGCGAACTATCAGGTAAAATCTGGTAAAGCTGCTATAGGTTCTGCAAGTTACGACGATAAAGAAATTGTTACTATAACACCACAACAAGCAAAGAAGCTTACCTCATATTTCCAAAAAAATAAAGACGGTGATATGTGGAAGAAGTTATTCCAAGGTGGTGGAAAGGGTGGGAAGGGTGCTGAGAATCAAAAAGACTTTGATTCTATGGTTGCTGGTTTAAAAGAATCCACAGAGCTTGCCGAAGCAAAAGTAACTGATACACAAATCAATAAAGTGCTTGGCCCAACTAAGAATGCTCAACAAGGCATTGAAGCATTGAAGAAAGCATTTAAAGTTAATGATGACGAAGCGAAAGCTATGATCAAACGAGTTATGCCAACTGAAGCTAATCGTGGATCAGACTCATACCGAGTTAAGTACAAAGGTGATATTAATACTGTCCGTGCTGATAGCCCTGAAGATGCTTTGAAGAAGTCTATGAAGGCTTTTGGTATTGGCTCGATGAACAAAACAGATTACATGAAAAATGCATCTGCAATTTCAGAAGCAATTGATATGTCTAAAGCTGGCAAATACGCTAGAGTTATGGATCCAAAAACAAGAGAAATAAAGAAAGTCCTTAAAACAGATTTGAAAAAATATGTCGATAAGGGTTGGACCCATATGACCCAGTTAAAGAATCGATTAACAAAAGAAGAAGCCTTAGAAGAAAAGCTAGAGGTTTCAGATGGACTTGATCAGTGGATTAAAGACTTCCAAGCATCAGATGCACCACAGTTTAAAGACCAATCTAAAGAAGAGCGTCGTAATATGGCAATCGCTGCTTATCTTTCTGCTAAGCGTAAATTAAAAAAAGGCGGGAAAGAAACTGAAGAGTCTACTAAAGCATACGGTAAGTCTATGGATAAGTCTATGGACGATAAAAAGAAAGCAAATATCTCATCAAAAGATAAGAAAACGCTTTCTAAGTTAGCCGATCTTATGGCAAAGGAAAAAGGTAAAAAATGAGAAACTTCTCATCTTACCTAAACTTCGAATATCATTTAGATAACGGAATACCTTTGCACGAGAATGTGTTTAGGGTAGGTTCCGAAGCATATTATGAATTGTTTAACGAAGCAAGATGCCGTATTCAAGAAGGTAAGTATATACCCGAAGGTATTGACAAAGAATTATTAGAAACGGATATTGGTCTATACGATATGTACGAAGACAATCATATACCACTTGATTGTCCAATGATCGAGGAAGAAAAAGACGTAGAGCTTAACTCTCCTAAGCGTGGGGGAAATAAAAAGTTCTATGTCTACGTTAAGAATGACAAGGGTAATGTTATTAAAGTATCTTTTGGTCAACCTGGTATGTCTGTAAATATAGACGATCCAGATGCTCGAGCATCTTTTGCAGCTCGACACCAGTGCGATCAAAAGAAAGATAAAACCAAGCCTGGTTATTGGGCTTGTAGATTACCATACTATGCTAAACAACTAGGCTTATCAGGTGGTGGAAACTTCTTTTGGTAAAGCCATATATTGATTGCGAGGATAATCGAACATTTCCTATAGATGTCTTAGAAGAAGATCTGGTCTGGCATCGGGATAAAGAAGACAGAACCATTAAGGTTTTGGAAGGATCAGGCTGGAAGTTTCAATACGATAATGGCCTGCCATTTGAGCTAAAGTTAGAAGATGAAGTCACCATTCAAAAAATGGTATATCATAGACTAATTAGGGGGATATCCCCCTTAAAAATAAAAGTAATCAGAGGATCAAATGGCTACTAGAAGACCAACAGCTGCTGAGGTAATATCTCAGATGCAAGAGCATATTAGCAGGGATGAAGGAAGATTAGATCGTATTGAAAGTAAAATCGATAAGCTAGCAGAAACCATGGTTTCTCTCGCTCGTGCTGAAGAAAAACTAATTTCTTTAGAAACTGATCGGATTACTATTGCTGAAAGATTAAATAAACATTCTGATAGAATAGATAAAGTAGAAAGTAAAGTAGAAAAGAATGAAGGAACACTAAGCGTAATAGGTAAAGTGTTTTGGATTTGTTTAACCGCATTTGCCGGCGCAGCAGCTGTGCAATATTTAATATAAATTTAGGAGATAGTAATGAAAGACTATAAGAATAATCCAGTTGCTGCAGCATACGTGGCAATGTACGAAAAGAAAGTAGTAGAACGTGCATCTTGGGTCCCGGAAGAAATTACTGACGAAGGTGCAGCTGAGTTCATGGGTGCTGCTGCTAACGCTGCTAAGAAAGGCGACAAGACTTTTAAGTTTGGTGATAAAGAATACAAGGTCACCATGAAGAAAGATACTGTTGATGCTATTACTAAAAAAGAAAGCGTCAAGGAAGAAGATGAAGTTGAAGTGTGCGAAGAGTGCGGCAAAGTTCACGAAGGTGCTTGCGAATCAGGCGATAAGAAAGATAAAAAAGAAATGGACGAAGTAGCCGAGCCAGAAGCAAAAGGCGAGAAAGACTTCAAAGATATGCACACTAAGAACACTAAAAAGTCTGGTGAAAAAGACGACGGTACTGTTGTTAAAGAAACTACCGATATCGATGAAATATCTAGCACAACCATTGCTAATTACATTAAAAAATCGGGTAAAGATAGCAATACGCAGATTAATAGAGCAAAAAAAGCTCAAGGTTCTGGAGATCTTGAAAAAGCTAAAGATGCATCGCGTAGATTTGGCTCTCGAATGAAAGGCCAAGCACGGGCTATAGATAAGCTAGTCAATAAAAATGCAGATGCTGGGGCAAACAAAAGAATTAAAAGATCTCCTGACTATAGCTCATAGGGGTAATATGTAGTGGCACAATATAGCGTAAATCGTAAAGCTCATTACCACGCCGGGAACTCTGATGTTCACGAAGTGGTAATGATGTCTGATAAAGATGGTAACATCATTAACTCCGCTGGTGCTAGTTCTAATATTAATATTGCTCAAGGATTAGTTGATGGATGGGCACATATTAATAAGTTCGGATTTAATCCAACGATTGGATCTGGCTCTTGGGAAACAGTATATGACGGATCTGATGCATACACCTATTTAACAACTCCAGGTGTTGCAGTACTCGCGTCAGATGATCCTTTGGACTCAGGCAAAACTGTTGAAATCCAAGGTCTAGATGAGAACTATCAACTTGTTGTTGAAGATGTTTTAATAGGCAATTCGAGTATAACTACATTTATTCGAATCTTTAGAATGATCTTTAAAGATGGTATAGTTACCACTAATGCTGGTCTTATTACTGCAACTGTTGGTGGAGCTGTAAAGGCTACTATACTAGAGGGCAAAGGCCAAACCCTAATGGCTTTATATACTGTCCCAGCTGGTAAGACCGCATATCTTCTTAAAGTGCATTTTAACGTAACAAAAAGCACAGATGTCCAATGCAGACTGATGGCTAAGCCTTTTGGTGGGGCATTTAACATTAAAGGACTATTTGCTACCTTTGGTGTTCCTATAGAATATAATTATCCAGTACCATTAGTATTCACAGAAAAGACGGACATTGAATTGCAGGTTTTATCTGGGAATACTTGTGCAGCTGGTGGTTTGT
>Ga0255756_1000320_pt1 | contig 58737 bp, 33 predicted proteins | sample 011ome_20_FD_179956 | JGI IMG/M metagenome (GOLD analysis project Ga0255756, IMG submission 179956) | Coastal salt marsh microbial communities from the Groves Creek Marsh, Skidaway Island, Georgia - 011509CT metaG (version 2) | ecosystem: Environmental > Aquatic > Marine > Intertidal zone > Salt... | reverse complement strand
GTCGGCGCTCGCGGCGTCATTCGTCGACGCGTCGACGACGGCGGGCGACGGCGCATCGCGCGTCCACATCTGCGTTGCATCGTACGCGAAAGGCGCGCGTGTCGTGCGAAGAACACACGTGAAGAACGGCGCGGACGACGGGGTAGAGTGAGAGGCATTCGACACTGATTCATGCAATCCATCGCCATGTCGGCGGGCGATGAAGACGACGGTCGCGGGCGGAAACGCGCGCGTAAAAGCCGCTGGGACACCACGGATGACGCGAATGATGCGGGTGCGTTGACGACGACGTCAGTGGCACCGCCACCGGGGATGTTTGGTACCGGGCCGAGCGCGGAGGCGACGGAGATCGTGCTTCCGGATGCGGCGGCGATTCACGCGCACTTGGCGGCGAAAGGCGTGCTGGCGGCGCCCGTGGTGGTGCCGAAGAGCGATGATCCGGAGGTCATGCGGAGGTTTGCGAAATTTCAAGATGTGAATCAGCGATTGGCGACGAGAGATTTTAGAGATGAGCGAGAGGAGAGCGATAGGTCGCCGAGCCCGCCGCCAAAGTATAACAAGTTTGGGGTCAAGGTGAATACACGCGAGGCGCGGGTGAAGGATAAGTTGTATCGCGAGAGAGATGAGCTCGTGGAGTGGCTCATGGCAAATTGCGCGCCTGGGGAGTTTACACCGCCTGTGGATTGGCGACCGAGGAAGAAGGAGCGGAAATTGTACGTGCCGGAGGATGAATATCCGGGGTATAATTTTATCGGGTTGATTTTAGGACCGCGGGGGAACACGCAAAAACGCATGGAGCGCGAGACGAACACGCGAATCATGCTCAGAGGTAAGGGGAGCGTTAAACCTGGCGCACACCGCGATCACAAGACGGATTATAAGGAGGATGAACCTTTACACGTGGTAATATTGGGTGAGACGTGGGAGGGCGTGGACGCGGCGGCGGAGATGGTTGGGCACATTTTGCGCCCCATCGACGAGGAAGAGAACGTACACAAGCGCATGCAGTTGCGCGAATTGGCGTCAATTAACGGTACTTTTGTCGAGTCATTCGGCGCGTGCCGATTTTGCGGTCAGCAAGGGCACGTGCAGGCTAATTGTCCCGAACGCGAAGCCATGGAGAGCGCGTCGTATCGCGCTCCAGTGGAGCTTGTGACGTGTAAGATTTGCGGCGACGGCGGTCATCCCACGCGCGATTGTCCGCTCGCAGGTAAGTCCGCTGACGCGGGCGCGGCGGCGACAAATGAGATGAACCAAGAGTACACGGCGTTCTTGAATGAAATCGGCGTGAGCAAGGGTGACTTGCAACGCGTCGGAGCGAACTCGGCGCCGGCGACGTCCTCTGTGCCGCCGCCGCCGCAGCAGCAGAGTCGTTTCGGTGACGGTGCGGGCGCATCGAGTAGCGCTAGAATGCCGTCGATGCAGCAAGGGGGTGGGTACAATCACGCGCCGAATTACGTGCCTCAGCCGGTACGACCTGGAGATTGGATTTGTGAACCGTGCGGCTACCACAACTACGCCAACAACGTCGTGTGCAAACGGCGAGGTTGCGGAAACTCGCGCCCGCCCGACGCAGGACCTGGCGGTGGCGGCATGGGTGTTCACATGGGTGGAGGATTCGGCGGCGGCGGTGGTGGATTCGGTGGACCGCCACCGAATATGATGATGGGTCCCGGCCCAGGCGCGATGGGCGGTGCGCCGCTCCGTCGCGCGCCGCCGCCGCCACCCCCAGTCGTGCCCGCTGGATTACAGCAGCACATGGGCGGTTACGTCGCACCCCCATACACCGCACAGATGGGTGCACACGTGGCTGGTCTCGTGCCGCCGCCGCCTCCCGAAGACGGCTCGGCGGGCGTTCCGCCGCCTCCGCCCGAGGATGGCTCAGCCGGTTTACCGCCGCCGCCCGCTGCGATGACCGTCGTCGTTCCGCCGCCTCCCCCGGTGCGCGTGGTGCCCATGGCGGTGCCCGCGAACGTCCCTCCGCCACCCCTGGAAGAACCCGAAGAGGGTGAGTTAGGATACGTCCCGCCGCCGCCGGCGGATGCAAAGGAGGCTGAATTCGCGTCGTTCATGGACAATCTCGTCTAAAGGCGTCGCTCACTCGCTCGCTCGCCGTTTGTTTAATGTTGTTGAAATGAATTGAAGTCTACTAGTGCTACAGCCTATGTTCTCACGTTTCCCTAAGTGCAGTTTACGATTGATTTTCCTTGTTCGCGTCGTCGCACATGCGTTGAAATTCGTCATCCGACGCGCGTATGATGGTCATCATGCGCGCTAAATTTTCCCCGCGGTCGTTGCCGACGTGTGGAAATACGCTTCTCGCGTTGATGAATTTGACAAATTCCCTCAACTCAGCGCACGATGAGTGCTCGGAATACGGCACTGCGTATTGTATCAACGCCCCCCGCGCGCGTCGCGACGTCGCTCGAGTCGTTTTTTTATCCGCGCTAAACGTCCATCCGGTGGGCTTGAACGCGACGACTGAATCGTACCGCGACTTGTAGTATTTTAAAATTGCCGCCATCTTTTTAAAACTCGTGCTCGCCATGTCGACGACGTGCAGGTTTGTTTTTGTGTCATCCGTCGTGAGCATCGCGCGTTGTTCGCTTGTGAGATTCAAGCACGCTAATATTTGCCGCTTGGTTTTCCCGACGTAGACTTTTTTAGAGAGCGCCTCGGCGGCGTGCCAAAACACTTTTTCCTTTCCAACGGCGTAGGTGCCGAATAAAAACAATACGCGCCGACCACTAACACTCTCCGCGAGCACCGCGTCTCGAACGCATTGCAACACGTACTCTTGACTCGGTATCCCGGCGCGCTCGACGGCGCAGTACGTGGTGTCTAAAATTAAATGCGCCCCGCGCCGCGAGACGTCGACGAGCGCCGGATGCGACCGCATGCTCGGATGAAAACGAAAGTCACCCGTGTGCAACACCGGAGGCTTATTCTGCGCCGCGTCAAAGACGAACAATATCATCACCGCCCCTGGACAGTGATTGGCATCGATGAATGTCACTTGTACGCCATCCACGACGTGCGTCGCCGGCCACGGCTCGAGCGCTCGAATGAAACGCGCGTCGACGCCGAGCTTCAATCGAATCAACGCGCACGTCTCCGGCGTCGCGTACACCGTGCCTTTCGAAAACGTCTTCGTCAACCCACGATAATGATCGGAATGAAAATGCGTCAGAAACCAATGCTCACACGAGGGTACGTCGTGATAAAACCCATCGACGACGCACGTGGTCCCCGGTGGCCGAATCCACGGCGGCGGCGGTGGCGACTTTAATGACACCATTTTCGTCGGTTTCCCCTTGTCATTCGCCCCTATCTCGCCACGCGGACGCTTTACAAACACCGGCGCGAGCGACGCTTCACCTCCATCGCGCGACGACGCACCACGACGCGCATCCAACGCTCGAATCGCGCGTCGAACGCGCACCCGAGCGCCGAGCGTCGTCGCCCCCAACCGTCGCCAATCATCATCCTTCAGCACCTTTGCCTTGCGCACACTGAGCTTCTGCGCGTATGCGTTATCAATGACGGTTTGAGAAAACGCGTGCGGATGCTCGAGCATCCACGACACGCACGCATCGGCGTCCTCGAGCGCGGCGTCGTATGATGTGTGCGGTTGAGCTGTCGGTGATGGATTTGAACGCATCGTCGTCAATCGCAGGTTTTCGTCGCCGCCTCGACGCGCCGTCCAACCGTCGCTGTCGCCGTCGTCGTCGCGGTGGTGGTGGTGGTGGTATTTACGCCGACGTCGCGCGCATGGATGACGTTCGCGGCGCCGAGGTGTTTCGTGACGTGGATGATTGTGTCGTCACTCATCGGCACCCAGTGGTGGACGACAGCGCGACGACGGTTAGACGACGACGACGGGACGGTTGGACGACGACACGCGACGCGACGCTAGTGACGATGACATCTTTGGATACTCTCCCCAATGGGCGACCCGAGTGAAGAGTTCCTCTCTACGCGTCGCGCCGCGAGTGACTGCAACGACAACTCATGAGTAGTAAAGGTTGGTTTTCAATTCGTTAAAACAGTGTCGGTACCAGGTATGGGAGTGCCGGCGCTATTTGGAACCTTGTACGAGTGGTACCGATTGTAATTTTTGTAAGGTACTACTATGTTCACGGACGGGCGATCGAGTGGATCTCGGTCATTTTCTCGAGCGTGGGCAACATCTCCGGAGCGAGGAGCCATTTGAGACTGCCGACGTCGTATCCACTCGCCGCGGAACCATCGTTCTTTGCGAAAAACTTGGGAATGTCTATGTCGTCGCGGAAAGCATCGTATTCGAATCCACTACGCGTCTCACCCTGCTTACCCTGGAAGCCGTTGTCGTTCTTCCACGCGCGTCTGAGCGCTTCAACCTTGACGGCGCCGTTTTGGAGGTATACTCGAAGTTGCATCATCTTGATAGTTTCGTTGTCGCCCACGAGCGCCGCCATGACCCAGTACTGCGAAGTGGCGGTATTCGTTTTTGTGGTGTCGATGAACGCCGAATATGTACCAACGCAGTTTCCTTTGTAAGAACTCGAGCCGCACGTCGAACCACCGTTGATGATGATGCGGCGCACATCCATGTCTGACCCCCACGTGCCCGCTTCGTGCATGGTGTACGTCTTGAGATAGGCTCCGTACGTGAACGCCTTGAAGTATTCCTTAGGAACCGAGTCACCGGCTTGACCGAGGGTAAATAAAGGCGCAGACACGTCCAGAGTAGCGTCGTATTCGTCGGCTTCATCTCTCGCCTTGATGGACATGTCGTAGGAGAGCGGAGAGCATCCTGATTTGGAGCACTCTCCACCAGGAAACATAATCTTTTTCGTCGCACTTTGACAGCCCAGGAGACGACCATTCGTCAAAGTTGCGGTGATATACGCAATCTTAATCATCGATCTGTCGATACCTTCGGTACCCGCGATGAGCCATCGAGTCTGCTGTTTGGTTTCCTGAAACGACTTGTCACGGAACGCAGCCTGGCGTCCAAACTTTGCGTTGTGATCCCCACCTTTGGTGAGCACGGCCGTGATAAGCGACAGTGATCGCGCGTCACTCGCAGCGCCGAAATCGTACGTATTTCCCGAGCTACACGAAGGGATTGTCTCCCCTGAATCGCCCAAGTACCTGGCGTACGCCGTATCCACGTAGTCGGCCGGACATACGTCGTCACACGACCCAAAGACAAACTCTCTCTTCGACCCCGTCTCGAGCGTCATGACGCGATTGAAGTACTTCCCGTATCTCTGCGTGCAATTTTCATACGCCAAAAGCGAGTCACTTTTGCCAATCTCCATCAACACGTCGGCATCCGAATCCCCGTCCTCATTCTTCAACGCGAACCCCCACTCAAAGTCGACTTGATTCGTCGTCACCTGGTATCCCCACTCGCCACCACCAAACTTGACCCGATCCATCTTGATCCCATCGTTGATATCAAAAAACTTACTTCCACCAAAATTGTGACGAACGACGTACGCCTCCTTCGACCCCGTCAAGAAGAACTCTCCGTGGCTCTGTTTCGTCGCATCCGTCTTACAGTACGTGTGCAGCTTAAACGTCACCGCCCCTTGCGTGCCCGTGGGATCGGGCGCGAGCAACGGGCAATCGTCGCACGCGCGCCACGGCGTAAACTTCTCGCGCAGCGCCGAGGAGAAGTTCTTACCCGCGGGCGTCAGCGCGGCGACGCCGAGCACCGACGCAGAGGCGCACGCGCCGATGATGACTTTGCGCACAGTCGTCCCTTGTCGTCGCGCGTCGCCATCGCGGCGCAGCAGCGGCGTCGCCGCGTGCGCGCGACGGTCGTCCATGTCGTCGCACACCTTTATGCGAGCGCCACCACCGTCGTCGTCGTCGTCGCGTTCGGATGCGCGCGCGAGTGTGTGTCGATCAGGGTGTTGCGTTTCGTGTTGGGTGTTGACCAACCAACCACTCGAGCGTTTTCTTTGTATGGGTAAACAGTATACACGTCGATCGTTGGCTGACGCGCCGCTGGAACGACCGCCGACGACGCCGCCGACGACGCCGCGTGCGAAGAATTCCTCTCTAATACTCTACAACGTACTACGCACTACGCACTACACATCATCTACACATCATCTACGCGCTCGCGCGCGCTCCAGCGTCGAATCCTCGCCGCGTCGTCGGCGCGCGGCGACGCCGCGAGACGCCAACCGCCGCGCGCGCGCTCGCGCCGGTGGCGTGGAAAACCTTCGTCGGCGCGACGACGAGACACGCAGTGATGATGCTCCAGGGTTCACACCAGGGCGGTTTCGCGTCCCAGAGGTTCTGCCCGGTCCGTCCGCGGGTGGGGTTCCTCGCATCGAGCTGTCGTGTGATGGATTTGAACGCATCGTCATCAATCGCAGGTTTTCGTCGTCGTCGTCGTCTCGACGCGCCTGACGTCGTCGTCGTCGTCGTCGTCGCGGTGGTGGTGGCGGTATTTACGCCGACGTCGCGCGCATGGATGACGTTCGCGGCGCCGAGGTGTTTCGTGACGTGGATGATTGTGTCGTCACTCATCGGCACCCAGTGGTGGACGACAGCGCGACGACGGTTAGACGACGACGACGGTTGGACGACGACACGCGACGCGACGCTAGTGACGATGACATCTTTGGATACTCTCCCCATGGGCGACCCGATGGACGAGGACGACGAGCGCTCGCGCCGTCGCGCGCAGCGTCAGTGTCGTCGCGTGGAATGGGATGAACAAAACCTGGCTAAGAATTTCGCGGAACGAAGCGCGACGATGACGATTGACGAGGTGGAAACCCCGTGGCATTCACCGCCGCGCGAGTTATTTCACGATGATGACATAGATGACGCGCGGGCGCGGGATATCGAGGATGAAGCGGTGCGCGCGAGGGAGGAGAGCCACGCGCGCGTCATGGCAAAACTCGAGTCGTTGATTAAAGCGGACGTGCGCGGGAGTACGGTGGACGACATCGCGGGCGATGCGGTGGGCGTGGTGCGATTTCATGACGCCGATGCGAGGGATGAAGATTTGGACGATCACGAGGAGGTGTTGAAGCGACGGTTGTTTGACGCCAAGCGCAAGGCGTTTCAGTGTAAAGGACGCGGGACGAAACGGTTTGAGACGGATGAGGACGTCACGGCGTGATGTCGATGTCGAATCTTGTTTTTTTCGAGTGTAATTTGTTTGTAGTAGGAATTGAAATGTGCCGCAACGCGACCGACGCCCGCGCGGGAGTCGGTGAGAATGGTAGTAATACACGCAAGTCGTCTAAGCCTCGACGGCGTTTTCGAGCATCGCGTGCTCTCCTGCGGATACGACAACGCCGCTTCCGACGTTGGTTTTAACAACCTTGTCGACGACATCGAATAAGTGCGCGGTGGCGGAGTCGGCTTGCGACGTGAGCAACACTGTACGTTTGGGCAACGCGCGCAAGAGGGACGTTACCCGCGCGATGCCTTCGGCGTCGAGATGTTGTAAAACTTCATCGAGCACAAGTGTATCGCACGCTACGCCGCATCGCTCGCTGGCGAGATCGGCGTAGGCAAGAGCGAGAGCGAGTGCCGCGCGTCGACGTTCACCGCCTGAGAGTTGGCGAAGTGTTCGGGAAATTAAGCTTCCATCTGGTCTTCGAGCGTGAATGACGCGCTCGATGCGTTCGGCGGCGCTCGCGCTCATCGTCGACGCTTTGGTCCTCTTTCCCGACGCGGTCGCGCTCTCGGTGTTGACATCCTCACCATCACCTCCTTCGCTGTCGTCGTCTGCGACGAATCCCGCACCCGCGGGCCGTAGTTCGAGTGTCAACGCGCCACCCGTGAGCGCGTCCATGTATTGTCCCACTCGAGCGCTCAAATCTCCGAGCGCGCCTTCAAATAAGTAGCTCTGAATCCCTTTCGTGCTAAACGCCGAATCCGCAGCTTGTGCGGTGGCTAAAACGTCTTTGGCGTCGTCTAAAGTCTTTACGCGCGCTTCGAGGGATTCACCTTCGGACGCGAGTTGGCGTTCGAGCTCTTCGATCGCGCTGGCGTGCGGATTGGCGTGTGCGCCGAGCTTGAAGTCGTTAAACTCTTGCACGCGCCGCGCGGCGTCGCGTCCAGCGCGTTCGCCTTCAGCGATGACATCTTCGGCGCTCGCGACTAACAGCCGAATGGTTTCTGAGTCTGTGACGTCGATGTCGGCGTCATTTGAAGATAACGCCGTCTTTGTCGACGTCATCGACGACGTCACCTTCGGTCGCGCCAGGAGCTCCGGATCGAGACCACGCAGTACACCAGATGACGATGCCGGCGACGTTAATTCGCCTGACATCGCGTGCACGGGCGCTATGGCGTCTTCTATAGACATACTATTCGCGCGTTCGAGCGCGTCCTCTGGCGCCGACCGCGTCAAAGCTTCGGCTCTCGTCAGCGCGCTTGCAATTAAGCTCAACGCTCGTTGTGCGTGCCTGAGCGCATCCGTCGCGCTCGCACTGACGCTCGCCGCGGACTCTGCGCGCATACGCTCAGACTTGCGCGCCAATGTGGCGGTTTCGTTCAATTTACGACGTTCATCCGACGCTTTGCGAAGTGCCTCTGCGGCAGCGGCTCGAGCGTCAATGGCTTTGCCGTGCGCCAACGCCGCGGTGCGCGCGTCTTCTTTTAATTTCACCAGTGTTTCTTTGTGGTGCTTGGGATCTATGGGCTGTAAGCATCGATCGCACGTACCCACGCCGGTGTGCTCGTGCGGTTGGTTGCCGTTATTGGCTGCGCCAACGCCCGCAAACATGCCGACAGCGGCGTGCGCTTGCATGCCCAACGCCCCCGCGCTCGCCTCTTTGGCTTGTAAATCTCTCAAAATGTCATTCAAGCGCTCAATATCGCGCTCGATGGCGACTAATTTACCCTCAAGCTCAGTTTCTTTCTTGTCGAAGCGCGCAGCCGCGCCTTCAGCGTCGCGTCGTGCGCCATCGAGCGCGCGTTCGGCGTCCCGAGACGCCGACTCGAGCGACATTCGCGCATTATATAATCGCTTGACGTAATGGTTTGCGAGTGACAATCGCTTAATGAACATCGTCGATACCGCATTAGTGCTCGCCTCAAGGGTACTGAGTTGACGGGCGTGATTATCATCCCATGAATCGCGTTCTATCGTCGCGCGTTCGAGACGAGCCCGCGTTCGGGAAATGTATTCCTCTCTCGCCTTGACTTCAGCGACAATCGCGTTGACGTTCGTGCGCGCCTCACTCACGCGCTTGCGCGAGATATCTTTGGCTTTTGTCCACGTGTCTGCTTCGACGAGTTTCCCTAGCGCAGCTTTTAACGATGCGTCGTTGGCATCGAGTAACGCGCCGACGGTGTGCTGGCCGTGAAACGTCGTATTCGCGATGACGTCGGCGCCGATGTCATCATTAATCCCTTGTTGAGTCAGTTTCGCCTCAGCCATCGTTTTTTCTTCGTCTCCGATGGCATACTTCAAACTCACGAGTTTGGTCTTGTTCACCTTGCGCTCGACCCAAAACGGAGTGCCGCCGTTTAAAAATCCTTCGAGGCGCACTCGGCCGAATTTCGCAGCGTCGTTCACGACGTCTGATTTCGTCAAAGACTTCCCCGAACCACCGCCATCGATGCGCAAGTCGCTTTGCCCAGTCAAAGCCCACATCGGAGACATTACAAGCGTGGTTTTCCCTGCACCGTTGGAGTCTGAGCACGTGTCTGTTCTGTTTTCACCAACCACGACGCACACGCCTCGCGATGCCAGTGGGTACCGCGTCGCCGCTTGAAATGTCCCAAATCCTTCAACTTCGACAGTGTCAAACGACACAGTGATACCGCTTGATTGTCGGCGCGTCACTGGCGCATCATTACTAGCGGCGACTTCTTGTAATACGTCGCGTCCGAATGCGCTAACGTTTGGCGCCATGTCACTCGCCGTCGCGTACGCGTCGAATAATCCCGCCGGTCCGAGTTCCTCAGCGCGAGGAATACGCGCGGGCATTTCTTTAGCTACATAGCACACCTCAACGACGTAGCCCTGTTCTCGCGCTTGTCTCACCGCGGACGGTACTGCGTCGGACACCGCGTCCATGGCTTCGATTGGAATCGTCCATCGGATGACGTCGCCCGGTTTCGCCGACGGCGGCACCGCGGCGTCGGCGCCGTCGACGGCGAAATGCTTCGGACCAATGTCGAGAGTAATGCGCTTGTGATCGCCTTCGGTCCACGTTTTAGTATCCAAAATCAGCAATTCCTTCGTCTGGCCCGCTTCAGACCGTGAGACTTCGTACGGGGAGCCCACGTAGGTGATTTTTGTGTTTGGCACCACATGCGGCTTGTGATAATGTCCCGTGTACGTATTCGCGCCACCAAACAATGCCGGATCCAAACCATCTCGGGCTTGAAAAGTCTCATTCATGGACGCCCCGACGACGTCTGCGTGGCAAAATATTGCGTTGAACTCGCCACGACAATCCTGAATTGCGCGCTTTAATACGTCGGCGTTGCGTCGGTACGGCAGCCACAACGCTCCGTTGTACAACGTCGGGCCATCAAATACGAGTATATTCGCATTCGACGCCGCGAGCGGCGTGAGCGCGTGAGAATAACCACCCGCAGTGACTTGGTCGTGATTCCCAGGAATCATAATCGTCGGCGCCGTCCACCTAGTGCTCGACATTAACGCCAACGCTTCGTTCAACGGTTCCACGGGAATAGCTCCGCGCGCGTGCCAAAAGTCCCCCAAGAATAACACCCCGGCCCGCGTCGCCACGGCTTCATCGTGCACCTTCTGCAATACCTCCTTACACGTCTCCATCGTGCGTTTACTGACGTGTAAATCGCTAAACACAATCCAACGCTCGACGGCGTCGTGCGCCGGTGACGCCGACGCCAACCTCTCCACGACATCCACACCACTCTCCGCGCTCGCCTCCGCTTCCGCCGCCGCCGCGCGCGTCATCCCCGCCGCCTGAAGAACACTCGACGCTCCGTGCCCACGTCCCGCGCGCCGCACTCGAGGACTCGCCGCCGCCCGCGTGCCGTACGATTGATTTTGGATTAATCTTCTCCCGCCAAAATCACCATCACCATCACGAACGACCCCTGAGGCGCGCGCGCGCGCGCTCCGCGCGAACGCCGACGCACCGCTCGCACCCACCAGTGCGTATGCGCCGCCGACGCCGGACGACGTCGCCATTCGCGCGCTGATGACGACGACGACGCGGCGCATTGTATCGACTCGAGCGTTCAAAAGAATCATTCGCCTGACACCGCGCCGCGCGAATGGTGGCGTCGACGGCGCGTCGCGCGCGCGGTGTGATGGATGACGACGACGTCGACGACACACGACGACGACGTTTGGGCGCGCTCGCGACGACGTCCACGCTGTCGCTCGCCCACGCGGCGGATGAGCTCAAGTACGAGTTAGAGCGCGCGCTCGATGCGATACGCGCGCGGGACAGACGTATTCGCGAGCTAGAAAAGCGCGTCGACGCTCGAGAGCGCGAGCTCGGGGATGTGCTCGCGGTGCGCGACGAGACGGCGGCGCGCGCGCGGGAGAGAGAGGCGACGGTGGCGGTTGAGCGGGACGTCGTGCTCGCGAGCGCCAACGCGCGCGCGCGCGCGGCTGAAGACGATAGAGATGAAATATACGCGCATTATGTCGCAATGCGACGCGCGTTGGAGGCGTGCGAAGGCGAACTCGAGGAGTTGAGGCAGTTTAAGATGGAATGTGAACGCGACAGTCGGGACGACGCGGCGGCTCGAGCCTTTGCCGACGCTCGTATTCTGCGTCGCGCGCTCATAAAATGGACAACATTCGTGAGTTTTAAAATCAAACTGTGTGATTTCGTGCGCGCGACGCGCGAGCGTCACCAGAGGAGCGTTTTGGTGCGCGTATTTGCGGCGTGGCGCGCGCGAGCGACGACGCGTCGGTTTGTCCTCGTGGCTCAAAGGCGCGTCGATGAACGCGCACTCCAGCGCATTCTCGTGCACTGGAGCCTCGCCGTAGAGATGTCGCGTACTGGTGAAGTCGCGCTGATGCGCCGCATTTTGCTTCGTTGGCGAGACGCGGTGGACGCCGCGAAGTGTGACGCGGAAAGCCGGGATCAAATGTTTACGCACTTTGCCGAGCGCGCGACGCTGACGTTCGCCAGGGCGCGTCGACGTCGTACGATGGCGAATGTGTTTCACGCATGGCTCATAACGACGTCGCATGCGAGACGGGCAAAAATCGTGGCGTTGGAGTTGCTCGCGAACGAGCGCCGGGACGAGAGCGTCGCTCGATTGAAAGCGCAGCAGAGGAAATCGAGACACGTACTCGAGTAGAAGTTTAGGACGCCGCGACGCGAACCGTCGTCGGTCGTCAACCTAGTCGTGTGAATTGAGGATGATGTTTTGCATATATGTGTTTTATATAATGATTGAATGGTCTATTCGGCGCGCGTGGTCTATTCGCCGCGGCGGGACACGAATGGTTGCGGTGAAGACGTTACGTCGACTTGAGTCCTCCGCTCGTGACGATGAGCTTGCGCGGGCGGTTCAATACGCACTGCGTGCCGCACGCTTGGCACTTGTGCTCAAACTCTTCAAGAGGCTTCTCACCACCAAAGAATTGCTTGATTGGCATCTCGCAGCACGGGCACTGGCCCTTCAAGATCTCTGCGTTTTGCAAATTGGTGTAGTTGACCAACTTGTACGTGAGCCCGGCGGCGATGGTAATCGCAAACCCGAGCGAGAGCGCCGCCGGAAGCTTGACGCCAACGAGACCCAACAAGATACCCGGCGCCAAGCCAATGAGCAAGGGCGCGGTGCCAAGCGCCGCGTACATGCTCAACACCGACCCAGTGTCGCTCTCCAATTCAGGAGACGTCTTGCTCAACGTGCACGTCGCCCCTCGCATGCCGACGTCGATTCCTAACTTGAGCATATCCTTGCTCAACAATTCAAACTCCGCCTCATCCAGTAATTGCTTACCCTTGGTGTACAACAACAATGCCGTCACCTCGGTGCGCTTCCCTGCAGCCTTCACGCGTCGCTTAAGCTCTTCGTACTTGTCGTCGTCTATGATCTTTTCCCCGCGCGAGTACGAAATCGCCGCCTGCACGAATTCAATCTCATACCTTCTCAACGTCGGGAACCCCGAACCTTGCCAGTTCAACTCCTCGCGCAATCGATCATACTGTTCATCATTCAACGTGAACTTCCCACCGTTATAGTAGTTCCACAGCGCGTCGACGTACATCATTTCCAAATCCGCGAGCGTGCACGTCGAAGGGTCATCGATCGAGCAATTCGGCCCCACGGTGACGTTCGGCGTCTCATCCCCGGTCGCGCGCGTGCGAAACATCACCGCACGATCCATACGCTTGGTTGCGTGCGCGGCGCTGGCGGCGCACGCACGGCGCGTCACCGCGAACGACGACGATCGCGGCGCTTTGGTCCCGATGATCGCGCGTTGGGCGCTCAACGTCATCATCATGACGCGCGCGGACGACGACGGCGGTGCGGCGCGGCGTGTGAAAGCGTGCGGCGCGAGAGAACCGTTCGCGCGGCGGGCGTGCGCGGGTCGCGGCGGGCGATGGGCGCGAGGCGCGGTGTGCGGCAGCGCCGTGTCGCCCGCCGCTTATCCACATAGCTAGGGCATACCCTGCGGAAAAAGAACGACGTCTAGGGTTTAAGTCTATGTTAAGGTGTACTTTATGCTATATAGAGTTTATCTTTGTAGTGGTATGGTTTCATCAACGTATATTGATTTTACGATTGCTATGTGCGTGTGATCGGGGAGGGGTCACGGTGGTCGGACGCCGTCGTCGAGCGCGCGCCGGCGTTCGCCCGCGCGTCGGAATCGCGCGCGACGCGCGCTGTATTGGTGATTGTGGAGTGCTAACGTTGAGTAAATGTAATTATACGGGGGTTGTGTGTATCGTGCGTGTGTGGAGGTATGATTGTGATTGTGTGTGTGTGCAACGGCGTATCAATGCGGCGGCGCGTCGGGCGGGGCGGGCGTCGGACGAGCGACGGCGCTCGTGGGTAAGCCACCGATGTGCGCGGCGGACGCTGGAAGGCTACCAACGCCCGGGAGTGCTATGTCACCGCCGAGACTATTCACGGCGGCGGTGGTGGTGGTGGCGGTGGCATCGCCATCGTCGAGTCCGCCGCCCTCGGTCGGCTGGTCCTCTTCGCGAGGCACGATGTCGACCAAAAAGTCAAAAATATCCGTCTTTGTAATCGCCGCCGCAATGTCGTTTCGATGCAACGTCCTTCGTTTACCCTCCTGACTATGCACCCACGCACGCATGGTGAGTTCTAGGATAAACATCTCGCACGCCTTGGCGAATAACACCGGCGCTTCGCTAGAAATCATCCGCACGTCTTCGTCGCTCTTCATAATCTTTTTTATCCGCGCCAACGGCAGCAAATGATTTTTAAAATCCGTCGTTTGCTGTATCTCCTGCATCTGTTGCCTCCAAAACATCCTCAACTGCGTATTCTGTGCGGCATACATAGGATTCGCCGCTACCGCGGCTTGATTCATCGATGAATACGCCGCGATTTGCGCTTGGTGTTGTCGCAGCTGCGCGTCGTAGCGCTCTTGAAACTCGCGCGGGGACAGCGGCGCCACGCCCGGCATCATCACCGGCATCGCCGGCATGCCCGGTACGCCCGCGCTACCGCTCGCGTACGATGGGCCAGGCACCACAGGCGGCGCATTCGGGGGATCGCTCATGCGTCTGTCGTACGAATCAGTGTCAAAGAACGAAACAGTTAGTGGTTGGGCAAATCGAGGGCAATTCGCTTTCGCGTGCCTCGCATCGCGCACGCGTCGTCGTCGTCGTCGCCGCGGTGACGCCGAGACCGTCGCGCGACGACTCGTCGTCCATATCGTCGCTCGCGTCGGCGCGTCGGCGCGCGTCGAGGCTGTCGTCGTCGTTCGCGGGGATGGGAATTCGCATTTGAACGACCGATTGATTGTGCGCAACCATCGACGACAGTGTGCGCCGCTGTGGCGCTCGAGCGTGGTCGTCGATCGAGTGAACACGCGAAGGGGTGGTGGTGCCGTACCTGCGCGCGCGTGCGTCGTCGTCGTCGTGGTCGTCGTCGTCGTCCGCGCGGGACAGTGGCGTGTTACACGTCAGCGACTGAGGCCGATAGCGCACACATTTGACGCGTGTATCGATGTGCGCTGGTTCTTCGCGCGCGCAACCGCGCCGGGGAATGATTATTTTAGCGATTTTCGTGGCGTGTGCGTGGTCGGCGCGCGTCGGCGTCGCGGTCGGTACGGATGATGTCGCCGAGCGGTGGGTTCGCGCGCGCTCTGATGATGGGACTGGGACAGCGAATCGTCGATTACTCGACGATGGTGGCGCCGATACGGTTGAAAACGCGGGAGGAGGTGATGACTTGTATACTGGTGCGCTTGATGATTGGGTGCGAGTGGGATTCGGCGCCAACGCGCAGGTGGCGAACGCGGTGTCGAACGGCGCATTGTTCAGAATGCCATTCGGCGTGGTCGCCGTTCCCAAATGTTACCCGAATGATTGCGTCGCGCGTGAGAATCTGTTGAAGCGAACGCCCGCTAAAGGGTGGCAACGTAGGCGCGATGAAATCTTGCGCACGGAGGCGATCGAAGAAACGCGCGCACGCTGGAGAGATACATTGGAACTTTGGTCCGTACTCCCGATGCGAGACTCCGACGGCTTTGCGCGCGCCAATGACGACAGCAAGAACGACGACAGTGAGTTGCCGATTTGACGCACATGATGAATAAGAACAACAAAATCGCATTAACTTGCTATAGTTGGTAGGAATATTTAATGATCGCTCTACTAAACGCTTTACGTTATTGCTGCGCGCCGCCTTGGCCGTTCGCGGCGACGGCGCGTCCGCGCGTGCCTCCACGTGAACCGCGACGACGCACGGGCGCCGTCGCGTGTGCTGCATCTTTATTCTGGGCGAACGATGTCAACTCATCCGTTGAGCCAAACTCGGCGCCGAGTGACGCCGGTAAATCGTTCAGTCGAGTGCTGAGTCGCTCGACATCCGATGGCATGGCTACGGCGTTAGCGTCGTCGCCATACGTCCCAGTGGCGCTATATGGCGTGTCGACGGGATACGGCACTGGCGCACTCCTGGCGTATTGCGTCAGAGACGCATCCGGTTGCCACATCGGCGGCGCAGCTTGTGGCGAGTACCCGTACTGTGCGTACCCACCAGGTACGTATCCATGGTACGTTGGTGGCGCAAACGTCGTGAATAAACGCGCGCTGTCCGCGAATGCGTGAACGTACGCGCCCGTTACCGGTACATTTGCGGCGCTGTAGCCAGCATACGTTTGTCCGCCCCATCCGCCGTCGGGCGCCAACGCTGCCGCCATACCGTCGTCGTCATACGTTGCCACTTTGCCGCCTTTCGTTGTGCGCAGCGCCCGGCGTTCTTCGCGCTCGCGCACACGTCGACCACCCCTACGCTTGCGTGCTTTATCGCCGCCACCGCCGCCGCCGCCGCCGCCGCCGCCATCGTCGGAGGAGGATGCCTCCGTCCCAGCGTCTCGTTCTGGAACAGCGCGCGTAGCCGGCGGAGGCGTCGGTCGACGTAAAACCATCGGCGGTGACTTCACCCCGCCGTGCGCGCGCAAAAACTCACTACCAGGTCTATCGACTACGTGTTCATCTCGTTCGACGGACTTTTGCGTCGCCGGGACGATGGGTTCTCGTAACAACGCCGACGCCGAAATGTTCGGCGCGGCGTACGGATCAAACGTGTCTTGCCTCAATGGCGCATGATGTCGAGGCGCCGTCGTCGTCGCCGTCGTTTCTATCGTCAATGCATTATTTTCACTATGCGCACGCGCGGTCGGTGAACGCTCAGACGCGTCGGGTTCGCCTCCGTGTCGTCTTCGTGCGATTTCCTCGGCGACGGCGTCCAATTCCTTGTCAAACGCCGCGCGTTCCTCCTCCGTCTTTGGATCGACTTCTCGCGCGCGCGACGCCACAGGCGATGTCGGCATCACCGCATGCGTCGTCGAGGGCGACGTCATGCCTGGAATCTCACCCGCAGACGATCGCGATGTCTCGTCGTCGTCTCGTTCTCGTCTCGTTAAAATTCGCGTCGGCGCCGTCGCGCCTCTTCGATCCCGCCCTCGACCACCACCAAACCCGCGCGCGTCGCCCCGGGCGCCGTGCCGCCGTCCCCCACGCGCATCAACGTCACGTTCGTCCGCGGTATCTGGCGCGGGACCGACGTACCGCTCGTCTTCCTCGGCTCGATGCTCGTAGCCTCGATGTTCATCCGCGTACTGTCTCGCCGCGCGTTCCACATCGCTCGCCACCGTTCGCGCCGGTCGTTCATCTCCCCCGCTCGCATCGCCACGAAGCGAAGGATACTCGCCGCGGCGCACCACCGTGACTCGATCATCACGTATCTCAGACGTCGCCGCCGTCGTCGTCGTCTCGCGACGTCCCCACGTCGCGCCCACGCTCGCGAGCGACACCTCCTCCGCGCCTCCATCGCCCCCGTTGCCGTCGCGCGCTGACGATGCGCCTGCATTCACACCACGCACACTCGAACCACTCCCACCGGCGTTACCCCACGTGCGCGCGCTCGTCGAGAACGCGCTCGCGACCACGACGTCCACGCTCGCGCCCGTGTCCGCGCGCATCGATGGCAAAATCACCGGTTTCGGCACCGCCACCTTGCCCCGCGACGGCCCGTGCGCGCCCGAATGTCCATGTACAGTCGCGCTCGATGCGTTCGCGCGCACGGCGTGTCGTCCGTGCTCACGTCGCGGCGGTGGCATGGCGTTAATGTCGCGATTTTTCGGTGCACTTTATCGCAAAGGCGAAATGAAATGTCTATCCGTCCGTGCGCGTGACGCGTGCAAACGTCGCCGCCGCGACGTGTGCGTGACGCGTTACGTCGTCGTCGTCGCCGTCGTCGTCGTCGTCGCCGCCGCCGCCGCCGCCGTCGCACGCGGCGAATCGCGCGCTAAGATGTGACGAAAAGTGCCTCAGTCAACGCCGCAGCCATGGATGACGGCGACGGCGACGGCGACGACGACGCGCGCGGCGGTTGCGCGCACGCGCGCGAATGGCGCGGTGGCGACGCGCGCGGCGGTGGCGGTGCCGCGTCGGTGTCGGTGTCGGCGTCGGCGTCGGCGTCGGTGTGGGTGGATGCGATGGGAGTTCAAGATGATGATGACGATGGGTGGGGCGACGACGAGGACGGCGACGGCGATGTAGACGACGATGACGATGGGTGGGGCGACGACGAGGACGGCGACGGCGACGTCGGTGCGGCACGCGACGCCGACGCACGCGACGATGACGGATGGGATGACGACGCGGAGGGCGAGCGAAGACGTTCGAGCGCATCCGCGGGGACGTTACCCGAAGACGACGACGACGATTTCGACGACGACGATGGGTGGAACGATTTCGATGATGAAGAGTTGTTACGTCCAGTGGCGGCGTTTGCGCGCGAGCGAGAGCTGGGCGCAGCGGTAGAGATGGACGAAGGATGCGCCGAGGCGCCAGAGGAGGAATACGAAGCATTCGAACCTCGAAATCCAAATCGATTCAACCCGTACGCCAAGGAGAATTTAGCCCCGAACGATAGTATTCCGTCAAAAACGCGCGAGGCGTTGCAACGGACGGGTGGTGATGACGATGACGACGATGAGGAGGAGGAGTTTGAATTTGAAGATGAACCGCCGTCGGCGCGACCGTCTTCGGCGCCGAGCGCGAGTCGAATGGCCATGCTTCCATCGCGCACCATCGCGGACACCGCGCCTTGGCGCGCGCGGCTTCCACATTTCGTTCCCGTCACCGAGCTCGCACCGCAAACGTTCCATGACGGGGAGATTATTCACGTCGATTACGTCGCGCAGTTTGGAGGCGCGCGCTCCGCCGTCGCCAAGTCGCGTCCGGCGTCCGCGTCCGAATTCGGCAGCACGTTGCGCGCGACGAATAAATCCACGGCTGCAAAAGTCACTCCGCGTTGGTACACCGATGAACGCGGTCGCAAAATATTCATCCGCGAGGACGGATCGAAGCTCCAAGGCGCCGCCGCCTACAAAGCGTTCCAGAAGCTCAGCGCGTAGCCCGATGCTTGCGCTCGCGCTGCCGCCGCCGCCGCCGCGCGCGCAACCATGTAAACTAACTACACATGTAATTCACCATTGGTATCACAAATCAAAAAACATCCACGGCGTACTCGATATCTACGTACGACTGAAGACGTCGGCTAGACCTAAAACGTTGAACGTCAACTCTCCCTTTCCTCCTACGCCTGTCCTCCATCCATGCGCTCCAGCGTGTTATAACACAACAACTTCTCAATCAAATCCACGTGACACATCACCATGCGCCTGCAGCAGTAGCGGTTCAACCCGAGCGCGTCCAACGCGTCGCGTTCGCTATAGTCAGCCTGAAGCAAATCGAGGTAGGTGTCCCACTTGTTCCCGATCACCTTGCCGCACGTGAAGCAGCGCACGGGGATAATCATCGCGCTCTAATCCACGTCGGTCGTTCACCCGTCGTTCACTCGGCGTCGGCGGACGTGCGTGCGCGCGTGCGTCGTCGAGTGAGGCGTGATGCTGCGCGATCACGTGCTTTCGCCATTGATTCGCGCGTCGATTGTCGATCGCTCGGTCGCGTGTGATGCCCGAACGCGCGTCACAGGCGTTGACGGACGCACACACGTCGTCGTCGTCGTCGTCGTCGTCATCCGCGGCGTCTGCGGCGTCACACGAGCCGACGGTGCGCGTGAGCGCGGAGGCGAAGGACGTGATTGACAAGTTGCGCGCGCAGTGTGTGCAGCGATTGGTGCGCGCCGATCGCGAGCTTTCGGGGTTTTACGCGCGCATCGAGGGCGACATTACGAGCGCGAGCGGTGACGGCGCGAGTTGAGCGCGATGAAGCGCACCAGGAGCGACGAGGGCGACGCGATTGACGGTGATGGAGCGCTTCATTCGTGGGCGACGTTTGAGCGCGCGGGGGACGAGAAACGCGCTCTCGGGGACGAACCCGGCGCGTACGCGGCGTATGGTGCGAGCGTAAAGTCGTGTGTGGATGTGCCGTCGCGTGTGTTTTTGAAACTCGCGTTGGCGTGGCGTCGAGCGTCGCGATTGAGCGCGGACTCCGGCGAGCGCGAGGCGTACGAACGGACGCTCAAAGCCGGTCTTCGTCGGGCGACGCGTGAGGCGGACGACGACGTCGACGATGGAATCGTCGACATTGAAAAGCGTGCGAGTGTGGTCGGGCGGGATAGGCGCGTGCGCGCGATCGGCGGGCAATTGGCGCTGTTGTATTGTCAGGATGGTCGAGAAGCCGAAGCGGCGCAGACGTTGACGTTTTTGGGATACGAATACCGGCTCGGGCAACGCGTGTTGAGGTACGATCTCGAACACGCGGCGGCGACGTCAGAACGCATACCGCGCGGTGTCATGCACGCGTATGATGGATGCTTATCGCCGGCGATGCTCGCATCGTTGCGACGCGCGTTCGCGAAGAATGCGGCGTTTTGGCGCGAACACGACTACGCCAATCCAAAGACGGGTTTCTTTTCGTACGTCCACGAGTTGGATGGCGCGCCTATTTCGTCGCCCGTCATGCGCCGAACCGTTGAGCTCGCTCGAGAAATTGCGGCGCGTGAATTTTCCGCGGTGCGCGATGCGAAATACGCCGAATGGTGGGCACACTGCCGCCCAGCGTGCGATGGCCATCAGTGCCATTTCGATTCGCACAACGAAGGCCTCGGCGTGGTGACGCATCCGATATGTTCCGTAATTATTTATATCGATGGTTCGTGTGGTGGACCAACGCTGATGACGAATCAACGCGCGGGCGACCGTGCATTGGCGACGAAATGTTATTTGATGCCGCCGCGCGACAATCGCGTGGCGGTTTTTGATGGCACGTTTTTACACGGTGTCGTCCCGGGAAGAATCAATGAAGACCCCGCGCTTCGGCGGGTGACACTCATGGTTGCGTTTTGGCCCGAAATGGACGTTGTGCGCGCGTCTTTCCCGCCAGGAAGTGCGCGGGCGTTTCCCGAGCGCGCGATGGAGTATCCCGGCGGCATCTCGTGGCCGAATGACTTTTACGACAACGTCGACGAGGATGACGACGTCAAACATCGTGACATCGGCACGGTCGAAGTGGACATTTTCGCACAAGCGCACGCGCCATGGGAAAAAATACGCGTACCACGCGATGATGCAAGCGACGAGGACGACGAGGACGACGAGTCAATGCCAGCGTACGACGCCTGCTTTCAAGGATTTTAAAATTTTGTACAAAACACATAGCACTAGCGCTGTAGTAGGTAGCGAAACGAAGACGCTCACATGAATAGTCGCATCACATCGTCATACAATTCGTGATTACAGGGAAACGTCGGTGTTTCTGAAGTTTGAGCGACTTTGTTGTCGAGCGCCGTCGATTTCAGTTGAGACACCGCCGCGCCTCTACGCGAGACCGCGACGCCTCCGCCATCATGTCCACCACCCGTCGCTCGCGACTGTGATTAAGCACGCACACACGCACGCGCACACGCACCCGTGCGTCGATGCCGTCGCCCGCATCGCGCGCGGTCGTGCGCTCCAAGTATTTCGCGCCAAATCCAAGTCCAACTCCAGCTGTCGCCCGCGTGGATGGCGCCACGGTGACCGCGCACGCGACGTTACGCGACGCCGTGCGCGCGGCTGGGGATGCGCTGGAAGAGTACCTCGCGATTGCGAAGATTAAGAATGCGCACGACGCGCACGAGCGCGCGGCGCACGAGGTGTTGAGGCACTTTAGAGGCGCGGTGCGCGCGTTTGAACGCTCGACGCCGCGGGATGTCGTCGCTGACGATGACAAGGGCAATGACGTCGATGTGACGGAGGATATTGATGCGTTATCGTCGTTAGCGTTTGAAGGCGCGGATGGTGCGACGAATGGTGCGCGGACGCCGCAGAGACGACGCGAGCGGAGGGGACGAGACGAGCTCGACGAGCCAAACGCGACGTCGTTTGATTCCCCGGCTGCCAAGCGTCGCGTCACGGCGTCGCCTCGAGTGAAATTCAAACCGGAGTGTAAGAAGGAAGATGTGCTGACGTTTGAAGCCGACGCAGAGGACGCCATCGCGCGCGCAGGGGACGTATTGCAAAATATGCTCCAAGAAATTCATCGTCTACACGTCAATGCGTCGTGTCGAGTGAAATCTCGCGCGCCCGAAGTCGCGCGCGCCCGAGATAACTTGACCGCAATTCGTCGAGAAGCGCGAATGCTTTTTCGGCGCATCGACCCCGAAGGATTTCGCCGCGATAAAGAGCGACTGAAGATGGTTGCAGAGGAAACGCAGGCGGCGCTCGATTCCTCATTTACGCAATTCGACTCGCCTCCAAAGGGTTTACACGAGCTCAGAGCGAAATGTCCAGTCATGGCGGCCACACAAAGTCCGCATCATTTATGTGCCCACTTGTGCTATTACCGCGAGTACGAGCCCGCGCGGCAGTTGTACGTCTTACGATGCCGAGCTGCGGAATCGAAAGGAAGCGCAAAGGCGTTGGATGGATGGCGTGCCGAACTCGCGGTTCGACCGGCGGAGGATATTCCAGCCATCAACCGCTCTCGCGCCGATGCGCGTGGTACGGCGAGTGGGGCGTGTTCGTTGAAACATTTTCCATGGATGGTGGAATTTGTCGCGCCCGATGGGTCTCGCTATCGCGACGGTATGGATGTTCTAAACGCCGTCAATGTAGAGTGCGATAAATTGTCGTGGCCGCGCGCATCGCACGGTGGCAATGGTATTCGAGAGGCGCGCGTCGGTGAAGACGGCTTGACGGATCAAACGGAATTGCTTCGTGCGGCTCTATGGCCCGAGGCATTTGATGGTGAAGCTGGGACGACGCCCGTGCGCAGAAGTTTTTCGCGCGTCGTCGCCAACGGCGGCGAAGTCCGTAGTCCATTGACTCTCGCGCCAGATCCGCTTGCGAATGATGAAAACGACAATTTCACCGACGCGCGCGCCATCGTGGCTGATCATCATAGACATGTACAAGTAGTAGCATTAGATGACGACGACGACGACGACGATAAGATGAAGACGCCGAAATCGTCCACGCAAGTCCAAATCGGCGATGTCCAAGTTTCTCCTGGAAGTGGACCTGATCCCGTGCGCCATTGGTGGGCCCCACCACTCTCACCCTTTGGTTTACTCGAGGAAATCTTGTGGCAAGACGAATGGAAGCTCCTCGTGGCGTGCATGATGCTCAACTGCACCACTCGCCTTCAAGTCGATCGCGTGCTGTGGCGTCTGTTTCTCCTCGCGCCCACCGCCGCGGACGCCGCGCGTCTCGGTGCCACACACGAGGGTCTAGAAGCCCTCGAGCGCATCATCGCCCCGCTTGGCTTACATCGCAAGCGCACAAACGCGTTTGTGAAACTCTCCATCGACGTCGAGGCGCAGCGAGCAAAGCACGGCGGCCGCGTAAAAAACGTTTCAGCTTGTCATGGCGTCGGCGTTTACGCGAGCGACGCGCACGCACTATTCGTCGACGGCGTTCTCGCCGGTCCACCGCGAGATCATGCGTTGCGCTGGTATCACGCCTGGGCGGCTGAACGCCGCGACAGGCGTATCGCCGCCGCTCGAGCCGCCGCTCCGCAATAGACGCATCCCCCGCTAGCACACATCATTCATCCACTCACATTCATTCGAACACTCGCGGGTATTTAAATACAAACATTTACATGCCCACTCGTCGTACGCATAAAGTTCACATCCTGCATTGCATGGATGCCGCGTGTACAAACATTTGGACGCAAGGGACGAGAGACAGTTATCCAACGCCCTTCGCCTTCAGAGCTCCACGCGGCATCGATCCCTCCCGCCATCGCCGCGCTCTCGCGTCGTAGCACGCAATACAACGCGTGCGCGCGCATCAATTTGCGTCGCTCGCGAACGCGTGAAGACAGTCGACGCATACCCCCCGGCGAGTGTGAATCTATTTTTGTCCCAAACGATTGATTAATCTTTGAGCTACTTTCGTCTTCAGTGCGTCGCACACGCGAAGATAGTCGACACCGCGCGCAATGGAACTCACACCGATCGCGGTGTCGTCGCCGGCGCGCGCGTACGTGCCGGGAGACGACGCCATCGATGCCGCGGGTGGGTTGCGCGAGCGGTTCGCGTTGGATGCGCTGGCGCGAGGACGTAGCGGTTCGCGAGGGTTCTTATCGCGCATTGCGAGCGTCGGGAAGCGGTCACCGAAAGCGACACGCGATGATGGTAATGGTGATGACGTGCCTCATTCGCCCACGAGCCCGGTGGGTGAGGCGACGCTGATGGACGCGTTGACGTGCGCGGGCGCGCCGCTGACGACGTCGATGTTGCGACTGTCTTCGGATCATCAAGCGAAGAGCGTCAAACTCAACGCCGTGTTAACGACGCTCGTGAACGAGCATGAAGATATAAATAGTGAGGATTTTGCATCGGCGGTGCAAAAAATCGCGAAGGAGGTGATTAAGCGCGAGGAGCTGGCGGATGAAATGTACGCGCAGTTGATTAGAGCGACGCGTTCAACCGTGGGCGAACGGAGCCGTCGCAAGGCGTGGGAGCTGCTTCGTATCTTTGCTGCACTGTTCGCACCGTCGAGAGACTTTATTGGATTTATTTCCGAATACATGAACGAGGTTGCGAGTCGGGGTGTGGTGGATGTGCAGCCATTGGCGCGCGCGGCGTTGCACACGATGAAGCGGACGAGCAAGAGCGCGATGCGTCGTCACGCACCCTCCGCAGAGGAAATCGTCGCGTTCGCCAAGAATGAAGAACTGCGAGTGGTGATATCGTTTTTGGATGGCACGTTCGAGGACTTGCCTTATGATATGACGACGACAGTGAAGGAGGCGGTGGAGGAACTCGCGAGTGTGATTAAATTACAAAATCACGCCTCGTTTTCTTTGTTCACCGTGCGCAAGTTCTTTGGAAAAATCACATCCAGCGGTAAAGATGGCTTGCTTTCGGAAGAACATCGTGACGTTGGCGATGGTGGATTCGTGAGCGACGCTCTGGGGGATATTCGAAAAATGAAAACTGACGCGACGCCGAGCAAAGCTAGCGCGGTGACGACGGGCGTATTATTCAAAAAACGCATGTTCCGCGAATCTGACGAAACCATCGACGAACCTACGTTTGTGTTACTTTCTTACGTTCAAGCAAAGCATGATTTCATCATGGGTAATTATCCCCTCTCGCGTGACGATGCTGCATTATTAGCAGCGTTGCAAGTTCAAGCCGACGAAGGGCCGACGCTCATTGAAGACGTGGCGACGCTGTCGATGACGCTTGGCAAGTACCTGCCACGCGTCATGTGCAACACGCGTTCTTCCTCGGACTGGGCCGAGCACATTGCTCGTCAACACGTTCCTGTGAAAGGTTTGAGCTCGGATGAGGCTCGACTGGCGTTACTGCGCATGGTTCGCTCGTTGCCGTATGGAAATTCAACATTTTTCCCCGCGCGTCGCGTCGACGATCCCATTGGCTTACTTCCTGGTAAGTTGATTATCGGCATTAACAAACGCGGCGTGCACTTTTTCCGCGAGCAACCGATGGAATACTTGTATACAGCAGATTTGCGTGACATTATGCAATTCGGTTCGGCGCCGCACGCGATTTTCTTCAAAATGCGTGTCTCTGGCGCGTTGCACGTGTTTCAATTCGAGACAAAAGAAGGCGAATCGGTGTGCATGGCGTTGCAAACGCACATCAACGACGTGATGATGAAAAAATTAGCCGACCGTAATGCCGCAACGCCAGCCAAGGATGCGACGGCGATGGACGCATTGTCCCGAGGCGAGGCGGTGAATTCAACGTCTGACGCCGCGCTCGCCGCGGCATCCAACGAGGCATTCGCGAATCAAGCCAAAGCCGGCGACAGCGTGAGTACGCAACGTCAAATTCGCGATTTAACTCATAAACTTGAGCAAGCCAACGCAGAGCGCACGGCGTTGATGGCACAACTTGGAGACATAAATGAAGCGTTTCACGAAGCAAACGATCGACTCAAAGCCGAGCGCGCAGCCAAGATGGACATCGCGGCAATGATGAAATCGCTTGAGCAACAGCTGAGAGATGAAAGAAACGCTGCACCGGCGCGTGCGGATGCCGTCGCAGACAGACTCGGTGATTTGTCATCAATTCAAATCAAGGAACTTCAAGATGAGTTAGATATTGAAACTAAGCGCGCGAGAGACGGCGAGGCGCAGTTATTTGAACTGCAGCAAACTGTGGCGGTTTTGGAACAAAAGGCAAAGCGTACTGAAGCTACGAACACGGATGAACTCGCACGCGTAAATGCGGAAAAGCAAGCCGAAATAAGCGAGCTGAAAGATTTGTACAACGCATCAGAGGCGACGGTGGGTGAGCTCAAGCGCGAAATTGACACGTTGCGCTCGGCGCAAGATGAGCAAAAGGCGGCGCTCACCGAAGAAATGATGAAGGAACTCAATGATTTACGTGAATTGAAAGCACACTTTGCCAGTCAAGAATCGACAACGCGCGAACTCATGGCGAGTCAAGCGGAAAAAATTAAAGAGCTCGAAGAAAAGTATTCTCAAGAAGTACTGCTGCGCCGGCGATACTTCAACATGTTGGAAGATATGAAGGGTAAGATTCGCGTCTACGCCCGCACGCGTCCATTAACTGGCATTGAAAGCTCGCAAAATCAAAAAGCAGTGCTCGCGATGCCGGATGAGTTTACGTGCGCGCATCCATGGCGTGGAGAGAAGAAGGACAGGTCGTATCAGTTTGATGAATGTTTTCCGGCTACGTCTTCCCAAGAGCAAGTGTTCGAAGATACAAAGTATTTGGTGCAAAGTGCCATGGATGGGTACAACGTGTGTATTTTCGCATATGGACAAACGGGTAGTGGAAAGACGTTTACGATTTATGGTGATGACGAAAATCCTGGGTTGACGCCGCGCGCGATGCGAGAAGTCATGCGGTGTATTCATCGCGATTCAGGAAAATGCTCGGTGAAGATGGAGTGCTACATGCTCGAGCTCTATCGCGACGAATTGATTGATCTACTTCGCCCACAAGGCGCGGGCGACGCACCGAAACTTGACATCAAAAAAGACACGAAGGGTTGGGTCACAGTGCCGAACGCCACCGTCACAGAGGTGAGCAACGAGGATGACATATTGGATGTCATCCAAACAGGCTTGAAGGTTCGCAAAACAGCAGGCACTAAGATGAACGTCGAATCTAGTCGGTCGCACCTAATCTTTTCGCTCATCATCGAAACCACGGACTCGCAAACAGGTACGATCACAAAAGGCAAACTTTCGTTTGTCGATTTAGCTGGAAGTGAACGTGTGAAAAAGTCTGGCGCCGAGGGAGACACACTCAAAGAGGCGCAAGCTATTAACAAGTCGCTTTCAGCGCTTGGCGATGTCATCTCTGCGCTTGCATCTGAGCAGCCACACATTCCGTATCGTAACCATAAGTTGACGATGTTACTCAGCGATTCCATTGGTGGAAATTGCAAGACGCTCATGTTTGTCAACGTGTCGCCGACGGATGGAAACATTGAGGAAACGCAGAACTCTCTCACGTACGCGACGCGTGTGCGCACTATCAAGAACGACAACGGCAAAAATGTCATCACGAAAGAAGTCCAGGTGCTTCGTCAGCAGCTCGCGCACTGGAAGCAAAAAGCTGGTCAAGTGCAGGAACAAGACACCGTCGAAATCGCAGATGAGATACAAGTCGAAGACTTTAAGAACAAAATTGCGCTGTAATTTTAAAATGTTGTTACTCTTACACCGCTCTTCTAATGCGTTAAAACTCTAGTGTTGTAGCTGCGGCAGTTTGCGCACGCGTGATAAACAAAGTGAAACTTGGCTTCGGATTCTTTGCCGCAATCATTGCAGAGAACTTTTTGCATTTTCCCCTCAATTGACGTCGGCATACTATGTTCGCTTTCGTCTTCTAAAATTGCGTCAATCATTCTAAAATACACCGAAAAGTCACCCAATGATTTGCGACAGAGTGGGCACGTGTAGTAGTGGCGCGTGTACGTCGTAAAGCACGTGGCGTGCATGAGATGGCCACATGGTAACTCTTTCACCGGAGTTTCAGACTCAGCCAAAAATTCCTTGCACACCGGACATTCAGTGTCCATGCCTCGTTCCGAACATTCGTGCTTACCATGTTGTAAGCTCACACACGCGTTGCACTTCATACAGTGAAAGAAGTCCACACCGAGGCCTTTGCCTCTTCGACAGACGTTGCAAAACGGGCAATGATAAATCGCCGCCGAAGAATCGTCAAATAGGTTGCACACGTTGCAGTGGTACTTCGCCATAGACGTCTTACAATTTAAACACTCAGCAGCGACAGGTTGTCGCACCTTGCAATCCGTGCACACCATTTGCTTGACGTTGTATCGGTTCACGGTGTGGTCGCTGACATCGTCGTGGCAAAATCGACACGTAAACGCTTGGTCGCAGCACGGTGCGACGAGTTTACACTTGCGTTTGTAATGCTTGCAACCGCCAGTTAGCCCGTCATCAATGGGTTGACACACTGGTTCTTTCACTTCCGACCCGCCGTTAGCGCTTAGTCCGCTCGTCTTTTCTTGTTGAGCTTGTAACTGGTTACCGACGATCCATCGGGACGCGAGAAGATTTTGTATCAAATACGCCTTGCGTTCGGGAGCCAAAGTATCATCGCGATTCACCGCGCGCACGGCGTCTTCAAGTTGTATTTGATTCATCCTGAAAATATCTTCCCAACCGGGCTTGAATGTATCGGTGTCGACGGTCCCGGCGCGTAAGCGCAAATAATCTTGCACGTGCCCGATGCCTTCGTGCGCCACGGGCGGTTGCTCCGCTGCTTCCGCTTCAACCACTTCTTCTTCGCCAGGTTTGCTCTTCACCCAGTCGTCGCCACCTTCGATACCGTCCGTCTTACCTTCGTACCACGTGTTTAGCCATTGCGCGAAACGTGTGTTCTGAGTCGCGTGTCGCATGGAAGAAATCATGCCTTCGCGTTCGTTGTCGTTCAACGCATTGCGCACCCAACTCAACATTGAGCGAAGAACTTCAGCCCCCGTGCGCCCGATAATTTGGCCGACAATTTTCTCTTGTTCCTCAAAGCTAAAGTGCTTCTCGAAGAGTGGCCAAAGCTCGGATTCTTCTTTGGCGACGTGTGTTTCGAGCGACACACGCATCGCCACACATGCCTGCTGCAACGACTCCACCAAACCTTCACGAAAGCCCTTCGCTTTGCCATCGCCCGTAAACGATGCACGCATTTCGCCAATCAACGTCACGATGTCGTGCATGAGCTCAGCTTCTTGCTTGTGATCGAGCGTGTACGAATGACTGACGTTGTGCAACGCGCTCTTGGCTTCGAGCGCAGGAAATACGATGTCATCTTCAGACATCGAGTGCGCCTCGTATACCCCGCGCAAGAAAACAAACCGCCCATCAATCATGCGTACTAAGCGTTCGTCGTCGTCGTTTGTGCCCTCGGTGGAGATGGCTAAGATGTCGTTCTCCAAGCGTCGCAGCTCGTGACGCAAGGCATTGTGAAACTGAAAAATATGGTCAATAGGAAGCACCTTTTGCTTGCTCGTCGTTGACGCGACGTCAGCCTGTCGTCGGCGCTTACGCGCGGGCTCTTCAGTTTCACCATTGGCATCGTCACCTGCACGTCCGCTCGTCGTCGTCGTCGTCGTCGGCCCCTCTGCGTCGTCGTCGCTCGCGCCGTCAAAGAGCGCGCATAATATTGGCGTCGCCTTTGCTTCCGCTCTCCCATCGCTCGACAACGCCCGGCGCAAGCCAGCGGCCGCAGCACACGTCACGTTCGCTCGCATTTCACGCTCGAGCGCATCAATCTCATCCCCTCGAGCCTCGTCCGCGGCGAAAGTTAACATGTCCCGGACGTCTGTCGTCGGCAACTTCGCGATAAACCGCCACACCAACTCTGCCTGTTCTTCGCGCTTAAATTTCGCCTCAAACATCGGTAACACGTGTTCACTCTCCTTCGCTAAATGTGCCTTTAACGTAGTGCGCGTCGCGTGCACGATGCGTGCCGCTTTCGCCCCGAGCTCTGTCCGTTCCTCCCTCGTCGTCGCTCGCGCCAACGCCTCCACGCACTGCGTCACCTCCTCAAACAACCATTCCTCCGCCTCGTGCTCGAACTCATACGCGCTCGCGACGTTATCAATTCTACTCGCCAACGTTGGAAGCAGTACGTCGTCTTCCGCGACCGTGTGCTTGCGATAGCGCGCGTCAAACGTCGCCCACGCGCGCGCCGCCTCTCGCGCGGCTCCCGTCGCCGCCTCCGCCTCCGCCTCCGTCGCCTTGGCCGCGCGCGCGCACGTCTGTGCGAGATCATCTAACGCATGTTCGAACGCGCGCCGGAACACGGTGTGAAACAGCGACGCCGCGCCCGCGTGCGCCATGATGAATCGATTCGCGCAACCTCGAGCGACGCAATCAAATGCACAGATCCAGCCGTCTCGTCGCGCGTCGCGCCTCGATTTGCGCCGCGCCGCGCGCGCCGCGCACTTGAATCGCCCGCACCAAACGAACGCCGCCGCGGACGCGCGGAGTTGTGCGTCGCGTCGCGTCGCCTCGCCGCGCGATTGAATGACGATTGTCCACACTTGCTGGCGCTTGACTGCATCCCGTCGCGGCTCATCCGCGCCTGGCGCCGTCATCGACGCGTTCGCGCACGGAACATCGCCGAGTGCGTCGCGCAGGCATGTTTGCGCGTTCGATGGCGCTCGACGGCGCGTGCGCGAGGCGCGTGGTTGTGGATAAGTGGTGCGAAAAAGTGCACCGACCACAGCACTGCGATGGCCACGTCGCGCGCGCACGGACGCGCGTTCGCGCATCGCCGCGGCCTAGCGCGGACGAACGCACATCGGCGACGATGTCATCCATGTCTCGCGCGCGCGAACGTGAGGCGGATGCGGCGCTGGGGAAGGAGCCCGTGGGCGGAGCCGCGCTCGGCGGAGCCAAAGCGCTCGCGTGGTTGAAGGATGCGTGCGCGCGCGCCGCCGATCGTGTCGTGCTCGAGACGTTAAAGGGTGAAGGATCGTTTTCTTTTGATACGTTCGATGTCACGCGCGAGATTGCGGCGAGCGCGAGGGGCACGGCACCGAGTGAAAACGTTCGCCTGGCGTTGGCGCACCGACCGACGACAAATCCAATGTTTCTTCGCTCGGCGTACGATGCGTTATCTCGCGCGCTCGGGGGCGATAGCGCCGCCAAGGCGAGTGAAACATGGACAAAATTACGCGCGTCTGTGGTATTGGAGAAAAATAAACGCAAGGCGAAGGCGAAAAACGCAAAAGATGTAAAGAATGCGTCGACGTCGGCGATGATTGACCGCGTGTCGACGTTTGTGAATAGAGGGAAAGAGTTATTATCACTCGAGCGCGAACAGGAAATCGCATCCACCTCGTCGGTGCGTTATGATGATGACGATGCGAGCGATGAGTACAGAGCGCGAGACGTTGCGAACGGATTGGTCGTTGTCGGCGCCACGCGCGGAGCCGACGGCGCGTCGCTCCTCGTCTTCAAGTCGTTCAACGACAAAGATATCCCAAACCACGCCCTCACCGTGGGCGACCGCGTCTCCATCGATGTCATCGGGAATATTAGTGACGCTAAGCCGTCTTACGACAGCTTTGATGAAGCCGAAGCCGATGTTGCGGTTTCGACGTCCCGGGAAGCGACGGTGCGCTTTTTGGGCGACGCCATGGACGCACGCGTTTCGGCTCGTTTGCACGACGCGACATCCATCACGCTCGAGTACGACGAGCGCGATGCGACGGGGATTATTCGTGAATTGGCGGGTAAGGTGTTAAGTCTAGCGCGCGTGCCGGATGTGACGACGTATGAGAGGCAAGTCAAGGCGTTGGACGCGTTGATGGCGGCGACGGCGGCGACGCGGTCAAATCCGGCGTGTTTGCGCGTCATCAATGCAGTTTTCGATGCTTCCCGCACCGCTGAATGGCGCGAGGACGACGTGAACACTATCGACAATGTCGACGCGGCCACCAGCGCAACGGTCAAGACGGTATCGGTCGAATCCCTCGCCAATATCTTTCCGTTGACGCCGAGCGCCGAAACATTTGACGCGTCTCAAATCGTCGCCTCTCGCGCGGCGTCGACGTCCAAGTACCCCGTGGTGTGCATTCAAGGCCCACCAGGTACGGGTAAAACTGCCGTCGTCGTCGAAATCATCGCCCAAGCCATCGCTCGAGGCGAACGCGTGCTCGCGTGCGCGCCAAGTAATTTAGCCGTGGATAATTTGGTTGAGCGTTTGGCGGGCGTCGCGGGCGTCCGTCCGGTGCGCGTAGGCGCGCCCGAGCGCATCAGCGCCACCGCGTTATCCTCATCCCTAGACGCCCAAGTCACGGCATATAGCGAAGCATTCTTCGCGCAGCAGCGTTTGGATTCACAGGATGCTGCGTTGCGGTTACGGCGCATGATGCAGCGCGCAAACGACGGGACAAAAATGTCCAAAGCCGAGCGGGCAACGCTTGAAGCCGACATCGACGCCTTGAAAGCCTACCAACGGAAACTCACCAAAACCGGTACGAAGCGTAAAAAGCTTGCGACATCATCGATTTTGCGAGGCGCAAACGTCGTGCTCGCTACAAATGCGGGTGCGGGCGCGGATGCGATACAAACGTTGCCGCCATTTGATTTGGTCGTCGTGGACGAAGCCGCGCAGGCGAGCGAACCGTCAACATGGATTCCACTCGCACGCGCGCGACGCGCGGTGCTCATCGGTGACCCGAAGCAACTTGCGCCTATAGTTCGCTCTCGTGAAGCCGCACAGGCAGGATTAGCGCGGTCTCTCATGTCGAGGCTGATGTCGAAGACATCGACGTCGAGTCCCGACGCCTCGGAGTCACTTGGGGTGCTGAGCGTTGCGCTCGACACACAATACCGCTCACACGAATCTATTTCATCATGGTGCAGCGTAGAGTCGTATAACGGACGATTGTTCGCCGCGAAAAGCGTCAAAGATGGGTTGTTATGCCATCTTCCCGGGGTGCTACAGACGCCCGTGACGACAACGCCGATGTTCATGTTGAGCACGCGTAGCAATGCAGGCCGCGTGCCTGTCGAATGTATTGAACGCCGCGTTGGTGGCTCGTACATTAACGAAGGAGAGGCTACGATTGTTGCGTCGCACGTGTTACTTTTGCTGAAATCTGGCGTCAAAGCGAGTGATATCGCGGTGATTTCGCCGTACGCGGCGCAAGTGCGATTGTTACGCGCCGTGTTCTCATCGGCGCTCGAAGACGTTCAAGATTCGGCGAGCGTTGAAGTGTCATCTATCGATGCGTTCCAAGGGCGCGAGGCACAAGCAGTGGTGATTAGTATGGTTCGAGCGAACCGCGCGCGCGATGTAGGATTTTTGGCGGATGCCAGGCGCATGAACGTCGCAGTGAGTCGGGCCAAGCGGCACGTCTCCATCGTCGGCGACCATAAAACGATTACGAACGACGCGTTTTTGGAGCGTCTCGTCAAGCACGTCGAAAGCGTGGGATCGTTTAGGACTAATTCTTCGTATTTGGACGCGCCGCTGTAATTCATTCATTCATTTCTATTCGTGCCGTTTCACCATTTGGCGATTTCGGCGGCGCGCGCGACGGCAATTTTCGCTTTCTTCTTCGTATCCGCTAACTCTGTGCGTAACTTCTCATTCTCATGGCGAAGCTCTCTGAGCGCGCGTCGAACAATGGTAATGTCATCGCTCGCTAACGCCTCGTCTACGTCAGTAGGTTTGCTCGATGAGTCACTCGGGGAGCCAAATTTGAGCTGCATGCCGACGAGCTCTGGCGACGACGAGGAATCAACCGCTCGCGCACCCATCATCCGCGGCGCAGGAGACATTGATAATCGACGCAACGCTTTTTGAATCGTCTTTGTAACGCTTTCAATCGTGACTTCGCTATTCGTCGGCTCGGGCGAGGACGACGAGTCGGCGCCAGAGCGCTTGGGCACGCCCGGAGGCGGCATGATGTCGCCGCTCTTGCGTTTGGATTTCACATCTTCTTGCACCTTGGGCGCGACTGCAGCCGGCGGCGCCATGCCGGGTAAATTAGAAAACAAATATCCACCAGTACCGGATAACGCCGCGCCGGACATGTTCACCAACGACGCTTGTTGGCGCTCAAATTCCTCCGCCTTGGCGCGCGCCACAGGGGGTGGATTCTGCGCCTTGTGTAACCTCTGCATATGCATCGGGCGTTGATTCGGTCGCGCGGGAGACGGCGACGCCATCTGCGCCATCAATCGCGCATAATACCCTTTACCTTGCCACGATTCGTGTAATTGTTCGCGTAAGCTCTTCGCATGCAGGCTCTTCGCCGGCGAAGGCGCGGCGTCTGGCAACATTTCATCCGCCATCTTCATGAGCTCCGCCACGCGGCTGTGTACGTCCTCCACCGCACCATCCGTGCTCACACCCGCAGCTTTACGCGCAGCGATTTCTTCCTCATACTGTGCCTTGGCGTACGCTTCTAAATATGCTTGTCGCTGTCGAGGATTACCTACAAAGGCAGGAGATGGCGGTACTTCATCCGCGGCGACGGTTTCCCAACTTTGAAACTCCCCGAAGCGTTCCGCCGCCTTGTGCGTGCGACGGGACGATCGGCGCTTAGGTTCGCCATCGCTCGCTAAAGAATCTGAATCCGTCGTCGTTGTCGTCGTCTTTGACGCGGCGTTTCCAGAGCTCGAGCTCCCCGCGCTCAACTTGCGCGCCGCCGTACCTCCGCCCGCCGTCGAAGGCGTGGGCTCATACGCCGGTGGCGACATCGACACGCCGCTAAACGACTGACTCGAATCTCGCGTACGCGTCGTCATCGCCTGATCCACCGATGCGAACGAATCGCTCGTACCCGAAAGCTTTCTCGCCGCGCCGCGGCTCGACCGCCCGCGTTCATCCCCCTCGCCGTGGCTCACGCGTTTCGACGCACCACCTCGCGTCGATCGCGCGCTCGCAGACGACGTCTTCGCCTGTGTAACCATTACAAAGTCAACGCGCGCGCGTTCGTCAGCCAGATGTACGTAAAGCGATGCGCAACGACGCGCGGAAGATGATGATCGTTGGACTCGAACAGACACTTTTGTGTCGTCGCATCCACCGCGAGCTCCTCACGCACACGCGCGCGACGGCGTCGTTCGTACCTTATTCGTGGCGTCGATGAGTGCGCTCATGCCGCCGGGTGCGGTCGCGCGCGTCTCGGGCGTCGCGTCGCGGTGTGAAGACGCGATGAGTGACTCATTCATCGTGTGCAAAGCTTTATTTTTTTTGTCTCTTTCCCCTCAGACATGGAACGCTCGCAAAGTTGACGCGTAGATTGACATTTACGACGCGTAAGATTACAAAACCACATTGATGTACATATACAATAAAACACACACGCGTGATGGTGTGTTGGTACGTTGGTGCCGCGCGTGCGAGCGCGAGATGACGGCGTTCGGGTGGAGGTTGGACGTCGGGCGCGGCCGCGGACGGCAGAGGTCTCGGATGACTGTATACGCGCGTGATGATGACTCCGCGCGCCAGCGCCACTGCCTTATCGAGCGTTATAAATCATCAGCGTCGTAGTACCCATCGAGCATCCACTCCGTGGCTTCGACGTCATCCACGCCGCGATCTAATCGTTCGCGTTCGTCCCAAAGCCTGTCGTATTCATCCATGCGCGCCTCATCCTCTCCGCTCGTGTCCAGCAACATATTCTGAATCGAAATCGGCAGCGACTCCACGTGATCATACGCATGAATGCGATAAATGAGCTCGGGAAACTCGCGCACCACCGCACGGGCGTCGCATCGCGGGTCGAGCGCGGCTAATTTCTCCACCGCGCGTTCGACGTGCGCGTGAATGTCCTCCACTAATAATAACTTTGGATGACGTTCAATGAGCCCCGTGACGTCGGCGCATTGATCAATGTCGCACAGCACGTCTTGGAGTTCTAACACGCGCTTGTGTGCGGACGCGAGTTCGATGTCTAACATGGCTGGTTCGCGCGCGAACACGGCGCAGACGTCGATGTCTGGCAACAGACGCCGCAGCGTGTTCCCGGCGACGGCGATCGACACCGCACTGCGCATCGGTTCAACCTTATCCGCGACATTAACTAAGGCGGCGACGTCCCGCGCGCTAGCGCCGGCGTATTCGCGCCAAAAGTCGATGAGTTCATCGCGCCATGCGTCCCCGGGCGGCGTTTGAGCGCGCGCGCGCAGATTATTGTCACGACGTTGCGCGTCTCGGGCTCCACGGGCGTACGCGATGCGCACGCGCGCGAACGGTCGCGCGCCAACGCCAGAGGCGCGAGCGAACATTGTTCTATCGCGTCGTCGTCGACGACGACGGCGAGTCGCGCGCGCGCGATAGTGTGAGGCGGGTAATCCATGGTGGTGGTTTAAACGCGGGAGCTGTACAGTCAGCGACTGGCGTCCGAGCGCAGTCGTACGATGTGTGTGTCCTGTGTTCTAATTACAATTCGCGCGTACGCGTTTTCTATGGCGTCGCACTACCAATGATGTTTCGGTGGTGATTTATTTCTTGAGATTGGCGACAAAGTCGTCGACGGAAAATTCTTCGTCGTATTGCGACGCGTCCCACAATTCTTCCAATCCGTTGACGATGTTTGATAATCCCCCAGATGCGGCGCCGGCTGCGGCGGCTGCGGCGCCCTTCTGTTCTGTGACTGGTGCGCCATCCTTGCCAAGTTTTGCGCCCTTTTCGGCGGTGAACAATTCGAGCATTTGTCCGGTGTCCATGGCGGACATGGAGGCGTTATCGGCGTTGACCACTGCGTTGGCGACGTCGAGCTTGAAGCGTTGAAGAGACATAATCTTTTCTTCCAATGTACCACGGGTTAAGATGCGGTAAACGTTTACCGTGCGACGCTGGCCGAGGCGGTGCGCACGATCCATGGCTTGCAAATCCTTTTGCGGGTTCCAGTCATGTTCTAAGAAGACGACGGTGTCGGCGGATGTCAAATTTAAACCCAAACCGCCGACGTGAGTGGTGAGTAACAAGACGTCAATCGACGGATCAGCGTTGAATTTACGAACGACTTCAAAGCGTTGCGACGGTGCGACAGAACCGTCGAGACGAAGCCAGCTCACGTCGCGCATGGAGTTGGAAAACAACTCGTTCTCCACTAAATCAAGCAAGGATTTGAGTTGTGAAAATACCAGCACGCGATGGCCCGAGCCTGACGCGGGATTCGGTTTGGCTTCACCCCCGTTCGCCTTTTCTTCATCAATGTCGACACCGATGCCGCAATCCAAGAGAATCTGCTTGAGCGCGTCGAACTTTGGTGAACGCATTTCCGGGTCGAGCTTGGTAGTTTTCTTCGTCCCGCCGTCGCCGGTGACCAAGCGTGGATGCGAGCACAACTTGCGCAAGTACTGCAACGTCTGGAAAACGTGCTGCGCGGCGCCCTCGGCGCTGCCCCCACTTTGAATCGCATCGACGGCTTGATCTTTTGCGTCGCTTGATTCGAAGGAGTCGTACATCTTCCGTTGCGCCTCGGTGAGGTCGACGTAGACATCTTGAATGATTTTCGGCGGTAAATCCTTCAACACTTGATCCTTCGTGCGGCGCATGACGAACGGCATGACTTGCTTATGCAAGGCTCCCGTGGCGAGCGCACCTTGTTCGGATAACCCACCGCCTTTTTTAGCCGCGGCTGAACGCGCAGCAGCGATGCCGTACGTCGCCTTGAACTCTTTTTCGGTGCCTAAAAATCCCGGCATTAAAAAGTCAAACAAACTCCACAATTCCACGACGTCGTTTTGAATTGGCGTGCCGGACAATAACAAGCGATGTTCAGCGCGCACCGCCTTGACGGCTTGCGTGATGCGACTCTTTGGGTTTCGAATCGCATGACCTTCATCCAGTACGCAGTAGCACCAATCGAATTTCCCGAGCGTATCTTCGTCCGCGCGTACGGATTCGTACGACATGATGACGACGTCGTACTTTGAAAAGTGCTTTTGCATCGCGACGCGATCTCCGGGTGCGCCTTGGTATTCGAGCGGCCGCAACACGTCAGAATCAACGTATTGCGAGATTTCGTACGCCCAGTGCCCGACGAGCGTGGTCGGACAAATAACCAAGTGCGGCAAGTTCTTCTTGCCAGCCTGTTTGCGTTCAATCGTCGTCGCGGCTAAAATGCACGTCGACTGCAACGTCTTTCCGAGACCCATGTCATCTGCGAGCGCTCCATGAAGCTTAAACCTACGCAAAAACGCAAGCCAGTTTACGCCGTCTTGCTGGTACGGGCGCAACGTGCGCGAACACTTGAATGGGAGCTTGAAGTCTTCGATTTTGCTATTGTCCAGGAGCGCTTCGAGGAATTCACCATCCTTGGTCGAACGCTCTTTTTGCTTTTGGGTTAATTCCTCGGGCGGCGTCGTGCCGCGTGCCAGTGGTAAAAGCGGCACAAGCGATGCAAACGCTTTCGTTGCGGCGCCTCGAATATTCAAGTCAGGATCGCTCATACGACCCATTAAGGGAACGAGCAAGAGCACGCAATACGGCGCGAGAGCCGAACCGAGACGTGTGGTGAGCTCGCTCGCCAATCCAACCGATCCTGCGCGTGTGGCCGTCTCCGCGGCGGCTTCGCCATCTTCCAGACGAGGCACAATGTACTCGAGCAACGGTGAAATGACGCGATCGGGGTAGGCATTCGCAATTGTGGCGATAGCCTTGCACGCGGTGATTCGCACGGCGGCGTCAGCGTACATCGCCGCCGCAAATGCGGCGCGCGTGACTTCAATCACCTTTGAGCGAAGCGATTCGTGCGCCAGCGGCCCGAATACCTTGATCATTTGCAGCCCGTCAACGAGAGTTTGTAACGCGAGTACGTCGGCGGACTCAGCCGGAGCGTTCACCACGGGCGCGACGATGATTTTCTCGAGCACGGGAAGCTTTGAGAAAACGTCGCCTCCGAATGATGCGCAAATCGCGCGAATGCACGCCTCCGCGCCCAAACGCGACACCATGGCTTCGCTAATCTCTTCATCGTCAACGACTCCGCCATTTGCACCTTTTTTCTTCGCATCTTTGACGTCCTCTTCGGGAACTTCATTAACGCCCGCGCGAAGCGTTTCCTTGATGTCCCCGCACGCCATGATTGAAATATTCTTCAACAACTTGTCATTCGGTGACGGCTTGCGGTCGGCGCACAACTTAATCATCGCCGCAACTGAATTTGCGGCACGCTTTTGTAGCTCCAAGTCGCGCTCGCGGCGCACAGAAGACATTAATGGCTGAATGAACGGGTTCAATTTGGGTGGTAACGCACCAAAGCTCACGGCGGCGCCGGCAGCTGCTGCGAGCACCGAGCCGTGGAGTTTTGCCTCCGTGTCACGCAATCGCTGCGCAGATGCGTGGAGAGAACTTCTCGCGGTCTCGACCACTTGAATCTTTGTCTGTGTGCGAAAAGTCACAAAATAAAATAAAGTCAGTCGTTGCGCATCTCTCGAAACGTAAAAAATATCCGAGAAGTCATACTTCTTCCAAGTCAATGCTAGACTGGGGAAACCTGTACTCTCGTATGAATGTAGGAGCTGGACACGACTCGAAGTCGTCCGACACGCGCAGTACTATGTTATGATGCACTGCGCGTGAGAGTGAGCGCGGTCGATCGTACGCAATGACGTCGACGCTCCGCACACGCGCTCCGTAAACGCGACAAAAAAACAAAGGAAACAATCGAAGCACACATACCTGTGGTACAGCTGCTGAAAGCGTCGCGGCGGAATCCGCACCAAAACCATCCGCTTCGGGACTAGGAACCTCGCCCGTCACTTCCACGCCATTCGTTGCCGCTACGCGAAGGAACGCCATAGACTCGCTTTTTACGTACTTGACCATTTGCGCCACTTCCCCGTATGACGTCGGCGAAGGCGCGCTCGGATACGCCGGATTGGTGTTCGCCAAAATCGCCGCCAACTTTGCCCCAGGTTCCTGCAACGACGGGCGTTCGGGGCCTGGCGGCACGACGTGGAGCCAGAGCGTAAGAAAGTGCGCACCGGCGAGCCGCGCCGTGGCATTGGCGTGCGTCAGCATCGACACCGCATGCGCCTCCATTCGCTCCACAGAGTTTGTGCGCGAGTTCGAGCCGAACACCGCGGCGAGCCGGGCGAGACATTCGAGACCGCGCATGCGCCCGACGGTGGTTGCCGGCCAGTCTTTGGCGACAGCGCGAATTTCACCCTTAACGCTCGGCGGCTGCGAGACAAAGATGAGATTGCCTTCGGGACGGGCGGCGACCACCGTCGTCGAGAGTTCGAACCATTTCCCACCGTGCACCATGAACGATGCTTCAATGATAGCGATTGGCACGGTGCGCAGCAACGCCGTCCACGCGTCGCGCGCGGCTTCGGCGCTCGCGGTATCTTCATCTAAGAGCGCCCCTTGCATGGCGTGCCTCATCGCCGGCGCGCACGCCTCTTGTACCCAAAGTTCCGCTGTAGAGTTTGGCTCGACAGCTAACAAACGCGAAAGCGTTTGCCACACTGCGAGGCGTACTGATGCGATTGGATGCGCGGCGAAAGGCCATAAACGAGGGACGACTTCAGCGAGCTGCACGGATGATTTGGCGCGCGTGGTCTCGAGCGCATACAATTTTGCAATGAGTTTCATCACTGGTACCGCGCTCGGGGACAAGTCGTCGAGTTCGGTGAGCAAGCCCCAAAGCGAAGATAACAGTTCGTTGAATTGCGGGTGCGAGGGTAAGTGCTCGGCGGCGGGAAGGAGCGACTCTGCTGCCGCACCTCGAACGTCGTCGTCGGCGTCGATGAGCGCCTTGGTCGCCGCGGGTAACGCCGCCGGGAGCAGATCGAGCGCCAACTCGGATTTGGCCGCCAGAATGTACTTCAACCCAAGCAATGCTGAGTGTCGAACTTCCCATTCCGGGCGCGAGAGCAGCGTCAGCGTGCACGACACGACGGCGTCTACCGCTTCAGGCGATAACGGCAACAACGCGGCGCCGAGCGCTTGCGCCGATGTCTCACGCACCGGAGCCACCGCACCATCGCCCGCGAAATCACCGAACCGATCGAGTGCCAAGATGCACAACAAGCGCACGCACATATCTTCCAGCCACCGGGCATTGGCCTCGCGCGCTTGTTCAATCGTACCCGGTTCGAGCTTCACGCCTGGCGGCGGCGCCCACACCGCTGCGCTCGCCGCTTGATGACGCAACACTTCGCGCAATGCCGCAGCCGCACCGTGACGCTCTTCCCAGCCTTCAGAAAACATCATGTACGCCAGCGCCTCGCACGTGCGCGCTAGAGGCCACCCTCCAGCGGCGACTTCGGCTTGTTCTTCGTCGTCCTCCTCGGCTTCGGCGCGTTCTCGCTCAGCTCGCGCCTCGTCTTCATCCTTCTTCGTGCGTTTGAAATCTCCCGGCGCTAAACCTTCTCTCAACGCACGTTTGGCTTTGCGTTTTAACTTGTTTAACTCGCGAGCGCTGAGATGGCTATAATCAACGTCGCCGGTCAAACCGTCCACCGCTTCCGCCGCGCTATCGCCCACCGCAACCTTCTCCTTCACCTCAACCCTCGCCCCGTCGTCATCGAGCAAGTCTTCATCCTTCACCAAATCTGACATTTTCATATTCTCATCCATCATTGCCCCGGCTTCGGGGCCGAGCTCCATACCGAGACGACGTTTTAAACTCGCCTTGGCCTCCGCCAATCGCTCCGCCTTCGTCCCTGGACCGTGCTCCAGATGCCATCCGACGCCGCTCGAGCTCAGCAATATCCCCGCTTTGGCTAACACGCGTTCGACGTCAAACTTCTCGAACGTCAAGTCCAAGGCGTCGCTCGCGGTGAAGGAGTTCTCCGCCGCGCTGCTCTGGGCGTCGCTCGAGCGCGCGGCTCCTTCACCTTGTTCAGCTTCCAGCGACGCAATCGTCGGGTGCGTCAGCCGCGAGGCGATTTCGCTCATCGTCGCCGACGCCGCCACGCGAGTGTCCCATTTTTTGCTCCGCAAATGCGCGCGAATGCGACGAAGAAGGTTCGGGAGCTGCCCGGCGTGCGACGCCGCGAGCTCGCCGATCTGTTTCGCAGCTTCGCGTCGAGCGTCGGGCGTCGAACCTGTATCTATGAGCTTGATGAGACGATCAAGTCGAGACCCACCGGCTTCGGCGGCGGCGCCTGACATCGTCCGTCGGCGCGTTGATTTCTGAGGCGTGCGGCGAGCGGGCGGTTAGTATTATATAAAACGATGAAACGCGCGTGCATTACAAATCACAATCACAAATCAACCCACGCACGTGTGGCTACATCGTCGTTCGAGCGTGACTGATCGATTAATCGACGTCGTTGGCGCTCGGCGGGGCGCCGCCGCCAAATCCGCCCGGCATACCGCCCATGCCGCCCGGCATACCGCCCATGCCGCCCATACCGCCCGGCATACCACCGCCGAACATACCCATGAGCTTTTGCAACACCGGCCCAACTTCCGGATCGCTCATGTACTGCATCGCCGCCATGGGGTTGCTCATCATCGCTTGCATGGCTTGCATGACTTTGGGATTTTGCATAGCCTTCATAAGCTCGGGATCCGACGTCAATTTTTCCAGCATTTCCGGCGGTACGTTCGGCATGCCTCCCGGCATGCCACCGCCCGGCATACCACCGCCCGGCATACCACCGCCCGCGGCGTTCGCAGCGTTCGCGGCATCCGCCGCCGCGCGCGCTCTCGCCTCCGCCGCCTTGGCTTTCGCCTCCGCCTCCTTCTGCGCGCGCGCCTTGCCTTCCGCCACGTGCATTTCATGCACCCGGCTCAGCACCACTTTGTGAATATCACCATAATGTTCATCGAAATCAATCTGCAATCCTTTCGATAAGTCCGCATTCGCCGCGGCGTATTGTCCCAAATATCTTTGCGCGGCGCCTCGAATCTTCAATGCCTTGGCGCTGTCCGGATTAATCTTCAACGCCGCATCGCAATCGCGAATCGCCGCATTAGGCTTGCGCAATTTGATGAAACATTCCGCACGCTTCGCGTACGTCAACGCGCTCGGGGCGATGACCACCGCTTCAGTGTACTTTTCAATCGCTTCGTCGTATTTCTCCGCCGCGACGGCTTCCGCGGCGGCTTCCTTCGCCGCAATCATCTTCGCCTCTTCGTCATCACTCAACGTTTCTTTCGGCTGCTCCGGTCCCATGGTATGCGTGGCATCACTATCAGGCGTCATGAGCTCAGGATCATCAATATTCGCGCTCGTCGGCGGCGCTTTCGGCGGAGGAATCGTCGCCTTCAAGTCTTCGACCAGCCACGCTTTAAAAAACTTCATCGACTCCACGTCGAGCACCGCGGTGTCTTCGCGCGCACAGCGCACTAAATGCTTGAGAGTTTCAATCGTTTCCGTCGTCGCCATGGTCGTTCGTTCGCGTCCGTCGCGCGCTGTCGCGTGAAATATGCGTGTGTAAGAGTGCCGCATTCGCTGACTCGGCTTTCATCAATCTTCCATCGCTCAAGATGCCGCTCTCCCGCGCGCGCGCGGCGTCGTTACGCGCGGCGCGCGGCGCGGTCGCGTCGCATTCGACGCCATCGCGCCCGTCGTCGTCGTCGCTCGCGGCGTCGCGCGCGCTGGCGGCGTCGTGGACGTCGCATCGGCGCGTCGCCCGAGACGCCGCGGCGTCGGACGCGGCGCGCCGCCGCCTGTGGTCGTCGTCGTCGTCGGCGGCGGCGGCGGATCCGAGCGAGACGACGCGGGGGATGATTACGTACGGCGTCGAACGCTGGCGGCGAGGTGCGCGCGATCGCGCGAGACGCGAAGACGCGCTGAAGCGACGTCGTCGGACTAACTGAACGCGCGTTTGCGTTGATATGTATAGGCGCGCGCGATGACGCACGAGGCGTGCTCGAACACGCGGATGTGATGATTGCAAAGGTTGGCTCGGGCGTGGATGACGGCGCGGCGCGGGATTGCGCGTCGCGGGCGTCGACGGTGTGGGCGAGTTTGATTCGAAGCCGAGGCGACGCGACGAGCGCGAGAGAGGCGACGACGAAAGCGATGACGTTTGCGACGTCTGCGGAGGACGTGACGAGTGCGAGAGCGATGGAGGCGTTGATGACGAGTCGTGAATGCGCAAAGGGTAAGCCTTGGGAGGTGATTGAGCGCGCGTTGGGGGATGAGTCGAAGGCTTTGTCTGACGCGTCTCGAGCGGCGGCGTTGGCTGGGGCGAGAACGTTGGCAGCTCTCACACGATTTCGCGTCGATGACGCGTTCGCGAGCGCGGAACGATGTGCTGAAAGTGTTATCGATCGCGCCGCGCTTGAAGAGGCAAAGTCTGCGCCGCATGGATGGGCGGTGGCGACGGCGCTGAAGACGCTCGGGCACGTTGAACGCTTGCGTGCGGCGGACGATGACGCACATGCACGCGCGCTCGAGTATTACACTCGCGCGCTCGAGTACGCCACGGATGTGTCCATTAATGAATCTCCCGGAGCGATCGCATCGAAAGTCATCGCCGAAGAAATCATCGTCGATTGCCGCTTGGCGCTGGCGCAGCTCTTAATCTCAGCGGAGGACGTGACGCTCGCTGAAACGCACGCCGCGCGCGCCGTGAGCGGCGCCGAGGCTCTGGGCGACGATAAGCACCCATGTGTTGGCGTCGCCGTCGCCGTGAGCGGTGATGTCTACGTCGCAAAGGCGCTGCGATCGACATCGGGCGCGAGCGCATTGGGCGACGGCGCTGGCGTCATGTTCGCCGAAGGTTTGTACAGAAATGCCATCAAACTGATGCACTACCCGCACATGGTTGAAGACGCCGAAATCGTGCTCGATTACGAAGCTCGGCATTTATGTGCGCTGTTACACGCGAGATACTCGAGCGTGCTTCGCGCCTCGGGTGAGCAGCGAAGGAGTGAATCAGACGCGTGGCTGGCGAGCGCCAAGCTGTTGTGGCCGGATGAGCGCGAGCGGGACGAAGGTGGCGTCAATGGACTCGATGTCGTTACGAGTGCCGCAACCAAGCTCGGCACGAAAAATGGCATCCAAGTGTTGATTGATTTACAGCAAATGACCCCGCTTACGGTTGGTCGATGAAAATGTTTGATTTAGTAATTTTAGCCCTTTGCGACATTCGCGTAGCACGTGTAAGTTTACGAGTTGATTCATTTACAACACTGAAAGCCTAGCGCTCGCTTACTTACTTTCTTGTTGAGTAAATTAATTCACCACGACGTCGCTATCGGCCACGTGGAGTTCGTGATGCTTCAGTTCCGTCTTGCTCATTCCGAGCTCGCGAAAGTTGACTCTCGATTGCGCATCGGCGCCCGCCGGCGAATTCATCACCTTGGACGAAGGTCCGCTCAATATCGCCGTTAAATCTCCGCCCAGTTCCGCCGCGCGCATCGCCGCCTCAAGCTTGGCCTCAAAATCCAACGCACTCGTGGAATGTTCGGGTTTCGGAACCGTCTCATACTTTTCTGGCGACCGCGCGTCGAATTTGGGCTTAAACTCACGCTTGGGCATCGCCTCCTCGAATGGCTTGATCGCGTCCGCATCTTCTCCCTTGACGCTCATGTCTACCATTTGATTCGTCATCGACGTCGATGTCGACGCGCCGCACGCGTCATCCAACGCCTTGGCGAGCATGCGCTCAAACGCATCCGGCTCTGGTTCGACATCTGCCGTCGTCGTCTCTGTCGTCGTCTCAATCGGCGGCGGCGGCGATGGCGACGACACACACACTTCAGGCTCCATATCGACGCCAATCACTACATCTTCAGCCGCCTCCTCCTCCTCAACGACGGCTGTGGTCGTCGAGAACGCGTTCTTTGAGCCGACGGGGGAATTCGCGACGCCGCGCTTGGCGCCAAACATCGCGCTCAAATCCACCCCGTTCGCCTCCGCCTCCATCGCCGCGCGTAATCTCGCTTCAAATACAACATCACTCGACTCTTCCACCGCATCATCACCATCGCCGTCGTCGTCGCCGTCGTCGCGCTGCTCCGGGACGATGACCGGGACGACGACGCGAACATTCGCCGCCGACGCCGTCGCCTTCACCACCGCGACGCGATCCACCACCACGCCGGCGTCGACCGCCGACACCACCGCCGCCATTTTCATCGATGGTTTCGGCGCGTACACGCTCGCGGTCGGGGACACGACGAACGGGAACACGCCGTCGAGCGATTGTCCATTCGTATTCATCTTCCCCCCGCCTCGCGACGCGGGCTCGAGAAGCCACGACGCGCGCGTGATGTTCAACGGCGAAACATTCGTGAGGTCGAACAACGATGTCGTCACTTTCGTCGTCGACGGGGTCTCCATGCCTCGCGTCGCGTGTCACGAAACGGAAACACAACGCGCGTGGGCGATTTATGACGCTTTGGCTAGAGTTACAACGGCTTCTAAAAGAAATTCTCGCAAAGAATTCGCGCGATGCCATCCGCGCGTGATTGACGATAAACACACCCTCGATGCATGAAACACCCTGTCGCAATGACACATCCATCCGCGCATGTGCGTCGTCAATCGGACGCTTCGCCGACGTCCAAATCCAAAAGCTTATTCAAGCCTTGGTTTAAAAAGTACCTCCCCGCGCGCTGCACGTCCAGCCTCGATCCGTCCTTCACGTACTTGCCCTTACATAAATTATACTGCGTCGTCACGCGGCTGACGATGAACCAGTCGTCGGCGCATTCGATCGTGTCCCCGCAGTGCACGTCCTTGGCGAGCGAAAACGTCCCGAGGTCCTCGGGGGGTGGGGTGTGCACGCGCACCGCGTACGGCGCGAGTTTTGGCACATCGGGCGCCTTGGATGAGGACGAACTCGACGACGGCATCGGGGCATCGCGTTTCGGTCGCGCGTCGTCGCCGTCGTCGCGCGTCGACGACGCACAGCGCGCAATCAATGGTGATGTTCGGGTTGGATGATGACGTGGCCTCGAAGCGATGCAACCGCGGCTGTGACGCGACGCCGACGCCGACGCCGTGGTGGTCGTGGTGGTGGTGCGCGTGGATGCGTGCATCGCGCGTGCGTGCGCGCACAGCGAGCGCGCGCGAGGGCGGCGTCGGTGTGTGAGGTTATCCAAAGTCTTTGGTTTTGAGCTACACGCGCGTCTACGAGTCTCGCATGGCATCCTTGACGACGTCCATGCGTCTAATTTCCTCGAGCGCCCAATCGAGGGTGATGCGTTGGCGCGTCCCGGAGTGCAGCATGGGCACAGTGGTGGCGTCTTCGTCGTCGTCGTCCAGGGCGGCGTCGAGCGGGAGGGCGCGGATGTCGTCGTCGGCGCGGCGGAGCGCGGGCGGCGCTTCGAGCAGCTGGAGTAAATCCGCGGGCGTGTGCTCGACGTACGTCGCGGATGGGTCTTCGTCGAGCGCGAATGGGGCAAATTCGCCCGTGTCGTCGGCGTGAGGTGAGCTGGTGCTGGCGCCACCGACGCTGGTGCCGCCGTCGCTGGCGGCACCGCTGAGTCTTCGCTGCGCGGCGCCGGGCGAATGCGGATAGACGCCGACGACGTCGCGCAACGACGTGCCTAAACTCGAGCTCGGAGACCACGATGCGCGGTGCGCGCTGCTCATTGATGGGTGTGCGCTGTTCATCGATGCGCCACGAATGAGACGTGGGGACGAGACGCTGGGGGATGGGGACTCGGGGCACACGAATCCACCCCAAGGCGCTCGGGACGATTTCCCAACCGAACCGCCGCCGGGTGAGTCGCGCGCGACGCGAGGCGAGCACGCAATCGGTGTCGCACCCGCGAAGTGCGGGCTCGATGGCGATTCTGGCTGCGCACTCGCGAGCGGCGATGTCGGTGCAAATCCTTCGCGCCTCGATGGTGACGAGAACGAGTCTAAACGATGCTGCCGCGTCGACGCCGCGTCGCTCGTAAAATCCACGCGGTCGATGGACGTGCCCGCGTCAATCTTCAAGCACGACTCTGGGCGTCTCGGCGGCAGCGCTGATGCAATGCTTTTCTTCGTCGCCACATCCGCTGACGCGGCTCGTTGAGACGGCGACGGCACCGGGGCGGCGTGAAAGCCGTAAATGGGCGCCGGCCCTCTGTTTGGCGCCGAACTCGGCGCGTTGTCAAATCGTTGATGATTTGGGCTCGTGTAACTCGCCATGGCGATGCTCGGCATCGGCGTTTGCGTGACGATGGAGTCCGAGGATTGCGATGTTTTCATCACAATCGCGTGAGGTGGCTGCGGTGGTCTCGTGGCGGTCTCGCCGCCGACCTCCTTGAGCGTCGTCGTTGTCGTCGTCGTTGTCGGCGAGTCGTCGACGTCGACATCGTCGAAACGCAACCCTCGAGCCAACGCACTCGCGGCAATCGCAGCCTCGACGATCAGCCGCTCAGGTTTCGGCGATGAACCCAAATGTCCTTTGGTCGGCGACGGTGACAGCGACATGTCGCCCCCGACGAGGGCGATATCGCTCGTGTTTGCGCTCGCGTGCGCGGCTCGAACGCATCGCTCCTCGAGCGCTCGCATCGACAACGCGTCTAGAAAGTACACACACGCCCTAAGCTTACCCATCGACGTCGGAACGTCGGTAAACATATATGTTCTATATCCCGCATCTCTGCCAGGATGTGCGTCCGCGAGCGCTGTCACCACCGATGCCTTTGTGTCGTCCTCTTCTCGAATTTGAAAATTAAAACGTCCCGCCGCCTCGGCGCCCATTCCTCGCCCGTTCATGTTCCGCATCGATCTCCATCGCATGCCGTGCGCGGGAAGCGTACGTAACAGTGCAATCAACGTTCTCACCATAATCACCGCTCGCTTGTATACCACGCTCGTCTCTAAATCCTTATTGAAATGATTATTCCCGCCCACGTCGCGCGCTTCGGCTCCGCTATGAAACGCCCAACGCTCCACCAGCTCCTTCCCTCCATCTTCGCACGTCACGAACACATCTATGAAAAACACGCGCGCGTATGCATCCGCATCGCTCCCGTGCGCCTCGCCCGAGTGCTCTCTCGCGCGCAGGGCGTCGTCAACCGCGCGAGCGTTCGCGTAGCTCGCGTTAAACCATCGATTCGGCTTGCCCGACGCCGACGTCGACGCATCCCCCGCCGCCGTCCGCGCGTCGCCGCACCGCGCGTCGACGACGACGTTCGCGCACTTAGCGAGCCATTCGTGCGCGATGTGCGCCGTGCGATCGCTCATGGCGTACGAAACGTGCGCGAAGCGACGGTTGGATTACAGCGCCACGAGGCACTCCAGCACCAGCTCAGGCGACGGTGCGCAGTCACCGGCGGTGCCTTCGTCGCGAACGCGGCGTGAAATGACGATAGAAATGCGGTCGCACGCGCGGTGGCGTTCGGCGTCCGCGGCGTCCGCGCGCGCGCGCGTCGCGCACTCGAGGCTCGTCGCGCGTGCGACGGTGCCCAACAGACAGTATTTTCAAAAACAGCTCATCGAGTTAAAATTAATAGTGTACGATGCATACGAATTCAAATTCATCTGATAAAGATGCGTCTAGGGTTTACGACACGATGACGTCGCGGCCCAGGTCGTCGCAACCGCACACGCCGCCGCGCGACGCCCGGACCGCTCGCGGTCGCACGCACGCCGCACACGCACGCCGCACACATGTTTGCGTGCGCTAGACCGAGCGCCGCCGCCGCGGCGCGCGCGCCGCGCGCTGCGGGGACACACGAGAGAGAGCGCATGCGATCGTCAGCCACCGCGCGAATCGCCGTCGCGAATGGCCGTCGCGCGCGTGCGCGCGATGGACGATGCGCGGGATCGATGGAGGATGATTTTGCCGTCGGCGACGACGACGAGAGCGTGATGTTTCGCTTCGGGAGCGGTGACGAAGGGGTGAGAATTACGCGTGGGTCGGCTAAAGGTGAATCGTCGAGCTCGAGCTCGAGCTCGAGCGCGTCGTCTACGCCGTCGTTTAAGACGTCGTTGACGAATGATCCAGCGTTTGGGAGCGAGAACGTCCCGGTGGTGCCTACGCCAGCGCCGGCGGCGATGCGTTCGACGGAAATGGTGCCGCTAACCGCGGCGCAAAAGTCGGCGGCGTTTGTGAAAGCCCCCGAGCCGGATAAGCAGCGCGAACAAGTGCGAAGCTTTTTGTACCCCGGGGAGGAGGAGCTCCCGGACGATGTTGAGATGACGATTTGGGAACATTTAGAGGAACTTCGTGAGCGCGCGTTGGTGAGCGCCGCGGTCGTCGGGACGTTGATTTTGGTGTGCTTTTGCTTTGCCAAGGATTTGACAATTTTTTTGGAAGAGCCGGTGAAGGAACAAGGGGTTCGTTTCTTACAGCTCGGTCCGGGTGAGTATTTCTTCACCACGGTGAAGGTTGCGGGATACACGGGCTTGCTCGCGGGTGCGCCGGTGGTGCTTTACGAAGCCATCGCGTACGTCTTGCCAGGCTTGACGTTGAACGAACGCAAGACGCTCGGGCCAATCGTGCTCGGCTCGTCGGTGTTGTTCTATGGCGGTATCGCTTTCGCCTACGCCGTGCTCGTGCCGGCGGCTTTAAAATTCTTTGTCGGCTACGCCGAAGGTGCGGTCGAGTCGCTTTGGTCCATTGATCAGTACTTTGAATTCGTGCTCGTGTTGTTATTCTCCACCGGGTTGTCGTTTCAAGTGCCCGTGATTCAACTCTTGCTCGGACAAGCGGGTATCGTGTCCTCCAAGCAAATGTTGAGCGTGTGGAGATACGTCGTCGTCGGTTCTGTCGTTGCCGCGGCGGTGTTGACGCCTTCTACCGATCCGTTTACGCAGCTTCTTCTCGCCGCACCGTTGATGAGTTTGTATCTCGGCGGCGCGTGGTTGGTTGGATTGACTGAGCGCGATAAAGACCAAGGAGGGGCGATGACGATGAAGTAAACTCGCACGCACTCGCACGCATTAGACATACACACATATCATACACACATATCAATACATACAGCTACCTATTTATTCTTTCGTCTATTATGTCGTTTCCATGAGCTCGACGCTCGAGGCAGAAAACTTGACGTTTCGTCGCCTTTTCGCGAGCGCCAGCATGCGATCGACGTTATCCGTCATCGCCGCTCTCGCGTTAGCCTCGGACATTCCAAAGAATGTCGCTAAGTTTGCCACGTCGTACATTGTGCGAACTTCCAACGGTTTCGTGGCCCCAGAGCTCAACAGCACGCAGTCGCGACCGCCTCGCGTCGCCCGCGCCAGCGCGCTCGCGTTCGTAAAGAACCAACGCCGTGACGTCGAGTCCTTGAGTGCGTCGCTATAGCATAACTCGAAGAATATTTTATTATCCAGCGCAGTTTTCATCGCGGATGCGGTGAACTTGTACGCGAGCCGCCCGCGCGCTCGAACGCTCACGACGTCGGCGTGCTTATTCGCGCATGCGCTCGCGAACGCCTTCGCCCCGAGTGGCTCCAGCGCCAACACGTCGTAGGCGTCAATATCTGAACTGTACTTGCCCAAAATCGTTTGCAACTCTGACGGCTCGGCGTAAGAAATCGTTAAACGAGTCTTTACCGTCGTCCCAGAGTCCTCGTCGACGCCGCTCGCGCGCGCGCGACCCGCAACTATAGCCTTCCCACACCGCTCCCCGTCGCTCGCATCGATCGTGGTATCCAGCACACACACGCGATACCCTACAATGGTGCCAATCACACGTCCGCGTCAGTCGCGCGTCGTCGCCATGCACGCGCACACGAAAAAGCACACGCGATGACATCAATGCAGCGCATTCACATCTCAACGTCTACGCGCGACGTACCACACGCGAACGCGCTCGTCAGCGCCCCGCGCGCCATGAGCGCTCCAACATTCACATCGCCGACATCGTTCGCGTTCGCGCGCACGCGCGCATCCATCGCGGTCGCCATGCGCGCCGCACAGTGACCGCACGTCAAGCCCCTGAGCGTCACTTTCGCGCGCGCACGCACGCGCGCCGCGCCGTCTCCGCACCGCCCGCACCTCGCGCACGCACGCATCGTCATGTTTACCACGCGCGCGCGCGCGCATTTCGGCGCGATCGGCGACGCGTCGACTGCGGCGCGCCGTCAAACTCGAGGGGTTGCGGCGAAGCCCTCGTTCGCATGCGCGCCCGCGATGCGCGCGTCGACTGCGGCGTCGTTCGCGTTCGCGTGCTCGGTGCGACGCACCGCGGTGGTTGTTCGCGCGAACGACGGCGGGTTTGAACTCTCGCCGACGTCGTACGACGCGAGCGGCGCGACTGGGGACGTGTACCAAGGCCCGGCGAAGCTCTCGGGAGGGTTGCGCCGGCACACGATATTAGTCTACGTCGCGGACGAGACTGGGATGATCAACCGCGTGGCTGGGGTGTTCGCCAGACGTGGGTATAACATCGAGTCTTTGGCGGTTGGGTTGAACATTGATAAGGCGATCTTTACGATAAGCGTGATTTGTTCAGACGGCGACGTGGAAAAGTTGATTAAGCAAGTGAACAAGTTAGCAAAGGTGAGAAAGGTTGAGAACGTCACGAATAAAGAGTGCGTCGAGCGAGGGTTGATGTTGATTAAGGTGAAGTGTGAGCCCGAACAGCGATCGCAAGTGTTGGAGATTAACCGGATTTTCCGAGCGAGCGTGGTGGACGTGGCGGAGCACTCGTTGACGATGAGCGTCACCGGGGACCCGGGTAAGAATCGAGCGTTTCAGAGCGCGTTGATGAAGTTTGGGATCATTCAAGTTGCGAGAACGGGGAAGTTGGCGCTCAAGCGCGAACCGGTGTACAGTGAGGCGCGTTCGAGACGGGTGAAACTCATGGAGGCTATGCGGAAAGCCAAGGATGCCGTGAGTGGGTTGAACATCAAGGAGAAGAGCGCGAAATATGAGAGTATCTTGGCGTCTCGCATCGTCCGCGCGGTTGCTGGTATGGACCACGATGACGATGGTGATTTGAACGTGGGTGACGTGTACTCTACGCTCGAGAATGACGACGTAGGGGTTTGGGACGTGCCGGTGTTGAGCTCGTCGTTTAGCGGTTTGGGCTCGGGTTCGGACAAGATTGACATTGACAAGATGGATCAAAACGCCAAGTACACCCCGCACACGCTGTCTATTGTCGTCGACAACCGTCCAGGGGTGCTTGATTCCATCACTGGCGTATTTGCTCGTCGTGGTTACAATATTCAATCTTTGGGCGTCGGTCCGGAGAAGACGTTTGATGTATCGCGCATCTCCACCGTCGTTCCGGGTACGTACGAAGACATTGCGATGTTGCTCAAGCAAATTCTCAAGGTTCCGTATGTAATTTCCGCTGAAGACATCACGATGACACCGTTCACCGAGCGCGAGCTCATGCTCCTCAAGGTTGTGTGCTCTCGGTCGCAGCGCGCGGAAATCATTGACATGTGCAACATTTTCCGCGCCAAGGTTGCGGACGTGTCTGAAGACACGGTGACGATCGAGGTGAGTGGACGTCAGCGTAAAATTAGCGCCGTTCAAGCCTTACTTGAGCCGTACGGTATCTTGGAAGTTGCGCGAAGCGGTCGCGTGGCGTTGCCTAGAGACTCTGGCATCGATTCGGCGTTGCTTCTCGCCATTCGTTCAGAAAACGATCTCGAGCAATGGGAATAAATGACATAGACAGTCAACGGAACGATTTAAACTATATGATAGCTGGATTTAATGCACATCAACAACAACACAAACAATGAACTAACGATGAATCAGAATCATTTGGGGAAGAGAACATCAAACGACCCGCCAAGAACGGTGTCGTATGCGGCGTCAGTCGCCAACGCACGCACACTTGCGCGCTGCGATGGAATGATCCCGAACGCACGCTCGTATCCACCGTCTTGCATAGTGACGAACGGGTAGTCCGAGCCCCATAGTAATCGATTCGCACCAAAAGCGTCGAGCAACGCCTCGAGCTGCTCGCGCGTCGACGTTTCGCTCGTCTGCACGCGAAAATGCGCCGAACACTTCACCATGACATTCTCGAACGCGCTCAACGCTAATAAATCACCAAAACTCTCATCTTCAACGCCCTTGCAAAACCCAAAGTGATCGATTAACACTTTTGTTTTCGGATACGCCTCGAGCAAATTCCGAATAGCTTCGACGCTCGTCCTCGGGTCGCCGTCACGCCTCGCGCGCAATCCATTAAAGCACATGAAGCAACATACACAGTCCAATTCACCAATTAACGAATACATCTCTCGTCCAATGTCGTCATCCATCGCGTGCCCACGAGGCCAGAGCGCGGGATTAAACCGCGCCGCTCGAAAGCCATCACCCTCGAGCAGCGCGCGCAACGCCTCAACGCCCGCCGAACCCGCGCTCGGATTCGCCAGCGCGCACCCGACGAACCGCGTCGGATGCGCACGAATCGCCTCTCGCACGTACGCGTGATCGAACGCCATGTTTATCGGCTGCACAAGCAGCGTTCGTGCGACGCCAACATCATCCATCACTCGCAAAATCGAATCGACATCGCCGACGCACGGCGGGATGTGTTCGGGCGCGTACGCGTACGACGTCATCGACGGCCAGACGTGCGCGTGGGCGTCATTTCGCATCGCGCGCGTGCGCGATGGGCGTCGCGGCGGCGTTAGGGCCGGCACTGCAGCGGCGCGAATCATTGTGACGCGAATGCGCTCAACCGCACACGTCGACGCAATCGCGCACCGACGCGCTGGCGAACGCGCGGGCGCACGCGCACACGTCGCGCACACGATGTCAGGCGCTCGCATCGGCGGCACGAGGGGCGACTCGCGACGGTTATCGTTTCCGTTGACGTCGTCATCGTCGCCAAATGCGACGACATTTTCGCCCGAGCGCACGCGCACGAACGCGCTGTTCGCGCGCGATGGCGCGGACGCCGATGAAGACGACGCCGATGATGATGATGTGTTCTTAGATACCATCGGTGCGAGTCCGACGACGACGAAGGGCGGCGGCGGGTTGGATGACTTTGAATTCGAGCGCGCGAAGAACCGCGTCGTCGATTGGATCGCCCTTCAAGCTGTCGATTCCCGTCGCATCAAGGCGACGACGGATATCGACGCGTTGGAAAGCGTGCTTGAACACGTTGTGCGGTGCGATATCGATGCGATTAGCAATCACGATATGTGTGAGCCCAAACGCGGGCGCGAGCTCGCCAAGGTGTTACAGTTGTTGGTTGAATATTTATTGCACGTGCAAGAAGCGCTGAGCGAGGGTAAGAGTCGGGCGGAAAAAGAGGCGCAAGGGTGGAAAGATCGCGCACGGCGAGAGCGCGATGATCAGCGCAAGTACCAGCGAGAGTTACGATTGATGAGCGAGACGCACGAGGAGGAGCTCATCGCCGTGGCGGCGGAGTACGCGAAGAAGCGCAACGCTCCAGATAGCGCTGAGTTGGAGGATGCGAGGCGACGCGGGGAGGCACAAGCGGCGGAGCGCGCGTCTAGAGATTTGGAGAAGAGGTTGCGCGAGCAGCGGGAGTTGTTTGATGGAGCGATTGATCGCATGCGAGCGGCGCACGCCGAGGCACAAGCCGAGGCGGCGCGAGAGTTGGCGGCGCGCAAGGCAGAGTTGGCGGCGGCGCGCGCCGAGTACGTGTCGCAATCAGTAGAGGCGACGAAAGAAGCCAATCGCATGGTTGCAGATGCTCAAAATGTCGTGCGAGACGCGCGTGAAAAGGCTGAGCTTGAAAAATCAAACGTGTCCCGCGTGAAGGCAGAGTTATCCGCGGTGCACGACGAGGCGCAGCGGAGCAAGCGTGCGTTGATTGAAAGCAAATCGCAAGTTAACAAGTTGAACGAAGACATCAAGCGTGAGCGCGACGCTGCGGCTGAACTACGTAGCGCGCTCGAGCGCCGCGACGAAGAACGTCGGGCTTTGCACGAAACGCTGCAAGCCATGAGCGCCAAGACGTCGAATCAAAAGACGCAAGAAACGCAAGAGATCGTGAGCTTGCGCGAGCTTACGAAGAGCAACTACGCCGAGATTGAGCGATTGAAGCGCGAAAATGAAGTGCTGCGCCGCGATAAAGACGCCGCCTCCAAGTGGGTGGCTGAGGAAAAGCAAAACAGTTGGGTGTCGGCGAATGAGCAAATCTTGCAAGAGGAAATCACGCGCAAAGACGCCGAGCTCAAGCTTAAGCACGCACAAATTTCGCAATTGCAGGCGCAGCTCGTGGCATCAAAGACTGGACGTAAGGTGACATTCGAACGCGAAGAAAACGTCGTCAAGGATGAACCCAAGGCGGCGCGAATACCAGCGCAGGTTGAAGCGCAAGATGAAAACGTCGTCGCCGTGGACGCCGTCGCGGAGGACGCAAAGAAAAAGCAGCGCAAGACGCTCGAGCCGCCGCCCCGAGAAGCGTTCGGCGTGCGAGACATCAGCAGCGCTCTCGCGGCGGTCATGAATGATTTAGACGTCGACGTCGACGCGCAAGGCTTGGACGACGAAGCGTTTGAGAGGGCGATGAAGAAGTTTCAAGCCACGCGCTTACGCGACGTGCCGAAAGAGTTACGCTCGCGATACGACTCCGCCATGAGTTCTACGCAGCGCGAAATCGATGGCGTCGTCATCGGCGGAAAGCACTAGAAGTATCAAAATGTAATCAAGAAATGCACGTTAAATATTACCAACCTAAAGCTCGCAAAATTCACCAGTCTCTTCCGCGATGGATTGCTCCGTGCGGCGCACGATTTCAACCAAATCTTCCCCATCGACGTCGCCGTAACGCAATCGGTGCACCTCAACCATGAGTTCCGTAGCTTCGAGCACCTCTGGGGAGGTTTTGCCAAACGCGCGACGGGCGTTGTTCGCCAACATGGTGCTTTGCTTGCATGTGTGGAACCCTCCCGGATCGACGACGTTCAAATCCTTCAACATACGCTTGAGTAACAAGTGTTTTTCTTCGCCCGCACCCATGAGGGACAAGCCCAGCGACACGGTTTCGTACATGGAAAAGCACGACATGCGCACCATCGCCGCTTGCGACTCGGTCAATTGCAAGGCGTTCAAGCGATTCTCAAACCAATCGCGAAGCTCTATGAGCGGGTTAATGTTTGGCACCTTTTCGCCCTTGGTCGCCTTCATCACCGCAATTTCCTCTTGGAAAGTCTTGAAAACCGGTTTGAGCTTGCGTCGCAAGCTTCCGATGAGACGCGTAATCGGACCGGCGCCTTCATCCTTGCCCTCCGCCTCGAGCGCAGCCTTGGTCTCGGCGTCGACATCGCCCGTGGATTCAAACGCACACCGTGCGCAATTGCACGTGTAGCCGCGCTTTGACGCATACGCTTCGCGCTCTTTTTTCGGGATCAAAGTATCGTAATACTTGATGGTGATTTCCGCGCCCGCCGCCAAATCGCGCGACGCAAAAATCAACATCACTTGACCGACATTCAAGCGGTGCGCGTTTGGCGCGCACGAATGGTTGATAAAACTTGGCACTGCCCACACACCGACGGTCTTACGACCGGTGATGGCGCAGTGAGAGACAATCTTGGGTAAAATCGCGAGTTCATCTTGAGAATCGGGCGCGACGACGGTTTCCACTCTGGAGGCGCCTACGTGCTTGCGGAACAAATTCATCGATGGCGGTTCCTTGGCTTCATCCTCGGCGCATGTAGGTAGACACTTTAAAATATCCCAATCACCCGCGTTTTGTTGCAACGCCGCGAACAAGCCGCGCACGAGATTCTGCTCCACGCCCTTGTTGAACCCAGCCGCGGTGAGCGGCGACTGCACCACGAGCAAATCGCCCGCCTTGACGGATCGCGTCGTCGTCACCCCGCGCCTGCCGTCATTGAGCCGTGACACCTGCACAGGCCCAATATAATCAGCGCATCGTCGAAAACTCGCGCCCATGCGGTTCAAGTACAACGCGCCCATGTCAAAGTTGCCCGTAAACGCCTGCTCTTTGAGCATTTCGCACTCGAGCTTGACTTTTTCGAGCGTCGCCTTCACCGGAGCATCCTCCTTGGCATCCCCACACAACTCGATCGCCGCCTGCGCCGTGGCGCCCGCATCAACATATCGCGCCAATCCATTCAACGCCATCGCTGTCTTGTACATGGCCTTCAACTTGGTCTGCTTGCTCGTCGCGAGCTCGCCCGCGGCAGCCATCGCGAGCTCGCCGCACTCCAACGCCTTGGCAAACATCCGGCATCGCAAATAACACTCCGCTTTGTTCACCATCGCACTCGCATCGTTCGCATTCAACGCCAACGCCGCATCATACTCCTTAATCGCCCCGAGCATATCCCCGGCGGCAAACTTGACGTTGCCCTTTGCCCGCGCGGCTTCGGCGTCGTTGATTTTCTTCTCCTTTTTCGACTGCGGAAGCGCCGCCGCGAGACCGCCCAATCCGAGCGGTTCGCTATTCTCCTTACTCATACTCGTACTCATATCGTACGTATCAATCGATCGACACCTATAGAAACGCCACGCAATCAGTCAGTCGCTCGACGCCGACGCCAGATATCGCCGCGCCGAGAACGATTTGATTATCTCTCCACCGCACGCCCCGTGCGCCGTTCGATGCGCCGCGCTGTGCGACGCAGACACCGCAACGTCATCACGAGACCAGATATCGCCCATGACGATTCGTCAACGTCGTCGACGCCGACGCGCGCGTCACGACGCAATAGGGCGTCCATTCGTGTCTCGTTATCCACTCTTCGTGGCTTTTTCCATCGCCATCGTCATCCGCGCGTCCCAGTGACGCCGCACCGCGCGTCGCGACGACACGTCAACGCGCACCTCGATACCAAGCGTCTCTATCGCCGCGCGCGTGATCGCACCGCGTCGTCGTCGTCGTCGTCGTCGACGTCGTCGAGCAGCGCTGT
>Ga0255756_1000317_pt1 | contig 58847 bp, 54 predicted proteins | sample 011ome_20_FD_179956 | JGI IMG/M metagenome (GOLD analysis project Ga0255756, IMG submission 179956) | Coastal salt marsh microbial communities from the Groves Creek Marsh, Skidaway Island, Georgia - 011509CT metaG (version 2) | ecosystem: Environmental > Aquatic > Marine > Intertidal zone > Salt... | reverse complement strand
TTTCCAATGCATCATCGAAGGTCTCGAAGTGATAGAGCGCCATGAGCGTGGTCAGCTTTTCTTTGCTGAATTTGTGCTCTGGCCCGATCTGGCCTTGATTTTCGACCATCAGGAACTTGCGATCGTCGGGGATTGAAAAGCCCGCGACTTCGGCTGTTTGCTGCGGACGACAAGCGATGGTCGGGAACGTGCGGTTGCCCTTTTCGTCCCACATCGCGGCTTCCAGCAATGTTTTTTCCTCTGTGCTACAAAGGTATCCGCCTTCTGCTTCAAGTGCCGCGACCATCCGGTCATAGATCGAACGCTGGATGATGATATTACCATCCGCCGAACAGCCGGAGCCAAAGTCAGATGTCTTGGAGATACGGGTGTTTTGTGCGGCGATCTCGATATCCGCCGTCTCGTCGATCACGATGGACGAGTTACCGGCACCCACGCCGTAGGCTGGCTTGCCAGAAGAGTACGCGGCCTGAACCATCGGCTTGCCACCGGTGGCCAGCGTCAGGTCGCAGATTTTCATAAGGTATTGAGTAAGCGGGATTGATGGCTTTCGCACAGCCTGAAACAGGTCTTCCGGCGCCCCCGCGGCGCGGCAAGCAGCGCGCATCACTTCGGTCATTTGCCAAGTGGTCTGTGCCGTGCGCGGGTGGGGTGAAAATATCACTGCATTGCGCGCATTGGCAGAAGACACCCCGGTTACGGGTGGCGTCATGGCCGGGTTTGTCATTGGGATAAGTGAGGCTATTACTCCGACTGGCTTGGCATATTTGACCAACCCTCGTGCCTCATCTACTTCGGCAATACCTGTTGAAGGCGTACGCAAAACATCACGCAGAACCATCTGGATTTTGAAACGCTTGGCGGGACGGCCTGCGCGGTCACCGATACCGCTTTCGTCCACGCCTTGCTCGGCCAAACGGGTAAATGTCTTTTCGTTTCCCGCGTACCATGCAATTGCCTTACTCAGGCGGTCAAGCTGCTCTTGACTCCAGTTCTCGATTTGCGCCTGTGCAGCACGCGCACGGGTCAGCATATCATGCGCAAGCACTTTTTCATCTTCAGTTAATTCACGTGCCATGGTTGGCGTCCTCTCAATGTGTAAAACGGGTTCAGGCCGCTAAAGCTTCGGCCGCGCGACGCTTGGAGCGTGCTGCCCCAAAGGTCTGTTTGGCGTGGGTCAGACAGCGACGGGCATGTTCTTCGTATCCAAGTTCCGCAACACGGCTTTGGTTTGGCAGTTCAATAGAGTAGTTCATGGGCGGGCAGCGCTCGATGATACCTGCAAAATCGATCCAGCCTTCGCCGGGATACAGCCGTGCATCGCGGGCAAGCTGGATCATGCCTTCGCGCGTATCGGCAATCCCGGGCAAGCAGTCCGAGATATGCAAGAAGTGCAGCCATTCCGGCGGCACGTGCAAAAGCTCTCCCAGATCCACGCGGCTAAGATGCAAATAAAGCGTATCGACCAAGACACCGCCATTCGGACGGTCGGCGGCCCTGACGATGTCCAACACCTCATCCAGTGTGCGTAGGCGCGAGAATGACGGGAATTCCAGATCAATCGTCAGCCCATAGGGTGCTGCGAGGTCACAAGTTTCGGAATAAACATCAAGCAGGAAGTTCCTATCGTCACGCCGTGTCGTCCACGCCGACATAATCATATGCCCCGCGCCAAGCTCGCCGCCCAGTTCAAGTGCAGCTTCAAACTCACGTGGATCACAATCTTCGGAAATGCGGGCCAGTTCGATATCCAGAATCTTAATGCCAGTTGTTGCCAAAGCTGTTTTCGTGGCTTGAACCTGCGCCTTATCGAGCGGTGCGTGCGTGAACTCACCGGGTACATTCATTGTGATGAACCGCGGGCTGACTGCGTCATAACCCGCGCGCGCCGCCACATAGACCAGTTCAGCTGGCGTACAGTTGATCAGGGTCAAATGCGCAAGCGAGTAAAGCGGGTTATCAAGCTCACTGGGTTTTGCCTCTGTCATGATTGATGCCTCTCTGGCGCGCCGAGTCAGTATTATCCTATGCAATACATAATATCAGATATTTTGTAAATCATCATCTTTAAAATGTTTGTGGTTTACCGTTTCTTGCCGAAATCTTGACCGCTGCGCCGATTTGCTGTGTTTTCAACTCATCTGCCAACGAAGTCAGAGCCGGATGTGCCTTGCCGGTACGCGATATCGTGCGAAATGCATCCAATTCTGCTCTGTAGGTGTCGGCAAAACGCTCTTTCCGCATTGCCAGCTTTCTCTTGGTGCGTGCGGAGCCCCATGATAGTGCCTGCATCGGCCTGATTGTTCGTTAGCAAGCCGTCGGAACTGAGAATTTCGATACGTTGGTCTTGGCCGTAAACTGCTCGTCAACTAAAGTCGAACCGGTACAGCACACGATTGCCCGATGCATCGCAATTAAAGCAGTATCGTATTCTCCGATCTCGGCGTAACTGGGATCAACCAAAACAGCCTCCATCGTGAATAGGGAAACAGGCTCTGCATTAGTAAGCCGCCTTGCACGATCAAGAAAGTGACCGCCCTTTTCAGCAAACAATCCCCCAAAGATGCGGGTAAAATCGACAGTCGGCGGTTTGTATGTTCAGGAGGTAAAGCAAAACGGCTCTCTTTAGTCAATTTCTCCTGAACAAACCGCTGAACGCATTGCGGAATATTGTCTGTCAAACCGGCGGTTCAAAGCGGTTGCCGCTACCAGACCACTGCTCTCGAAAAAAAACGTAAAATATCTTCGGCAAGTTTCACATCTTGCACCACGGGTTTCTTGCACAAAAATGGAATTCCGGCGGCAACGCGGGACTAAACCATGTTAACATGACTCGCAGTGAAAGAAAAATTGAGGATTGCATCAGGACGGGTTTTGAGCGGTCGTCCAAATTGGAGGTCGTAATTGCAGCGGTCTGATCAGAGACAGCGTGTACCACATTAGTGGTCGGCTCACAGATTATACTGAGTTTTGCATGTTCGTGAACTGATAGATACTAAGCGTGGATTTTCCCGCGGAACCGAGACCGATGATTGCGATATTCGTCATTTCAATTCCATTTACAGCTGCGTCCAATCACCATTCTGCTCGTCCGAACGCACGCAAGCGTCGATGAATCGGACGCCGCTGGCGCCGTCGGTCACCAACGGCAAGCCTAAGTAGCCTTTTGGAAATGTCCTGCCGTCTCGGCGCGCGGCGACTGCCAGTGCGAATTCAGTATAGAGATTGCCCCAGGCCTCGACGATGCCTTCGGGAAACCCACGCGCAGAACGGACCAATCGTTCGACCCGTGGCGCTACCCCATGACCATGGCCACGGCTGATAATTTGATCCGGTTTGCCAAAACGGTTGAATTTTAGAAGGTCGCAAGCCTCCAGATCCCACTCAAGACCACCTTCCGAACCAAAGATACGCAATCGCAGCCCACCACGGTTACCCGGTGCAAGACGGGTCGCCATCAAGGTACCTGGGACCTCGCCTGCATGCCTTGTCCAAGCAAAAAAAGTGTCTTCCAAAGGTTTTGGCGCGCCACAAACGTGAAATTCAGCTCGTAGATCGGTAAGGACAAGGTCACTGACAAAGCCCGCCAGATGCGCCGCGTGCGTGCCGATATCCCCAACACATGAGGTGCGCCCGGATTTGGCAGGATCAAGCCGCCATTTGACATGGGGCGCATTAGCGATGTCATCAGGGGTCATCCAGTCCTGCAGGAATTCAACGTGGATCTGATTGATCTTGCCGATGCCACCGCCCATAACAATTTCACGCGCTTGACGGACCATCGGAAAACAAGACATGACGTAAGACACGCCAAAAACACAGCCCGTGCTTTGCGCCAGTTCGACCAAGGCATCCGCCTCGGCGAGGTCATTGGTCAATGGCTTGTCACAAAGCACATCAATGCCAGCGTCCAGAAACGACTTAGCAGAGGCGAAATGCACGTGGTTAGGTGTCGTGATCATCACGGCGTCCACACCATCGGGGCGCGCGGCTTCTTTTTCAGCCATCTCAGCAAACGAAGTATAGCATCTTTGCTCGGGCAGGTACCAATCCGCAGCAGCGGCTTTGGCGCGCATCGGGTCGGATGAAAACGCGCCGGCAACAATCTCCCATCGATCCGTAAGACGGGCGGCCATCGCCTGCATTCCGGAAATACGACCACCGCCCACAACACCCAGTCGCAGCCTTCGCGAGAGGCGAGGGAACGCGCTTTCAAGATCATATTTATGTGGTAGCAACATCATTCAAACCTCCGGAGGGACCGCCCCTTCGGGCAGCATTTCCACGGCCATAAAGACCGAGGGTGTGATTGTTTCAAACTGGTGCCAGGGATAATTCCCCTCAACGTCATACATGGGGCGGTGTGTAACACCGGGGGCCATGAGCTCCTCTAAATAAAGCGTTTCTACATCTTGTTCGCGGCATTGCTGCATCTTGCCGAAACCCACGATTTGGGTGTGAACCTCGCGAAAACCCGGCACCGGGCAAAATGCGTGATCCCGATGAAGACCAACGTTCAGAGGGACCGAGGCAGAGTGGTAGAGCGTAAAGCCGAATTGCCCGTCCCAGACCTTGGGCGACATGTAATGTTCGATGCCGCGCAAGCGCTCTTCTTTGCGCAGCTGATAGGCAGAGGGCCAAGCGCTGCGGATATCCGACAGCAGCGCTGTTTCATTGTCGTAATCGGCAAAACGTTCGATGATCACACTATGGCGGACATCTTCAATGAAGGTGTCTTTCAAAATCACCGATTGCAGAAGACCAAGGCGTTGTTGGCGCACACAGACTGGATCGTCAGCAAGATTTAGAACAATCGTCTTACCCGTAATTTGATAACTGGTTTCATCCTGCAACACCTTGAGGTCAAAGAACGGGGCGCCAATGGTCAATTCTTTGATACTCATTCCGAAACTCCCAAATCGACATCCAAACCCTCAACACTACTTTGTGGCAGAATTGAGGGCTGGGTGCACCGGCTATTTATGTCGATGAACCGTCCAAGACCGGGGCTGTCCATCATCCCTTGCATCACCTCACACAGATGCAGCCCCAATTGACCGCTGGCGCGCGGCGCGCGGGCGTCACGCACAGCTTGCGCCATTTCGGCAAGGCCGATGCCACGCGCGTCAAAGTTCAAACCATGCGCATTTGGCACCACAGCCCATTCAGCAGGGGCGATGGGTCGCGGTCGCATGGTCCAGCGCGAGGTCGCACGCGTGCGCAACCAGACAGGACCTTGAAAGATGTTCGCGCCGTCGCCCGGATCTGCGTCGGGAATGCACAGGGTGCCTTCGGTTCCGTAAATTTCCAAACGGGGTGTCTCACTTTCCCAAACATCAAAGCTGACCAGCATCTGACCGATTACGCCGCTCTCGAACTCAATTAGGCTTAGACAATGTGTATCCACCTCGACGGGTATCATCTCTCCGTGCCGTGGTCCATTCTCGATCATGCGTTCGGGAAAGGTCTTTCGGGCCATGCCGCCCACCCGCGCAATCGGCCCAAGGCAAAAGACCATCGCAGCAAGGTAGTAGGGGCCCAGATCAAGCAGCGGCCCGCCGCCCTCGGCATAATAGAAATCCGGGTTAGGATGGTGCCGCTCGACTCCGTGAGTGGGGACGAAGGCCGCCACTCCTGTAGGTTCCCCGATAAGCCCTTGGTCAATCGCCTTGCGCAGGGTTTGCCAGCGACCGCCCAGAAACGTGTCAGGCGCATTGCCAACAGCGAGGCCTTTGGTCGCCGCAAGGTCTAGGATGCGCCTGCCATCGTTCAGATTGGTCACGAATGGCTTTTCGGAATAGACATGTTTGCCCGCGTTCAAAGCCGCCATCGAGACCTCGGCATGGGCTGCAGGGATTGTCAGGTTGAGGATTGCGTCAATTTCTGGGTCGGCGATGATCTCATCGGGAGTCTTGACCTGCGCGACTCCGAAAGCCTGAGCTTTGGCGCGGCTTTCCTCCATATTCAGGCTGCCGCAAGCAACGATGTCCACACCATCAAAGCCCGCGCAATTTTTTAGATAAATGTCACTGATGCGGCCTGTTCCAATCAGGCCGACCCGGAAGGATTTCGCTTTTTCACTCATTTATGCTTTTTCTTCGTATTTTGGCAGGTACTTGGGTGGCATTGGCCCTTTATTGCGTCCGCCCTGTTGCATCTGTTCCCAGCCATGCGCCAGCACACCAACGGATCGGCTCAGGCAGAACAACCCGCGTGACAGGGGTGGCGGAAAACCAAGTTCGCAGAAGATCACTGCGGTTGCCCCGTCGATGTTCATCGCAATTGGTGCGCCGCGTGCGGCGCCGATTTCGGCTTGAACGGCCTCACCGATATCAGCGAACCGCCCGGATACCGTTCCCGCCTTGGCGGCTTCACGTACCAAGGCCATCAGTCGGGGAGCACGGGGATCGACGGGCTTGTGAAACCGGTGGCCGAACCCAGAGACAATTTTTCCATGGATCTCTCGCCACGCTGCAATTCCTCCGCGCGTAGCCGTTTCAAGACTATCACCTGCGTCCATTCGCGCAGCGATATCTGCGTATAGTTCAGCGCATTGTTCTCCTGCTCCGCCATGTACATCGCCCAACATGTTGACGCCGGTGGCCATAACGTTGTTGAGACCTACTCCGCAGGTCGCCGCCATACGTGCCGCCGCGATTGACGGTGCTTGCGGGCCGTGATCGACCCCTGCCACCAAGGCACATTCCAAAAGTGCTGCCTGTTGCGATGTTGGCAAGGCGCCGCGCGTCATAAGCCAGATCATCTGCCCGAAGGACACATTGCCGACCAGGTCCTCAATGGGGTGGCCGCGAAAGGCGATACGGCCCGGTTCCATATCAATTATTGACGTCCGCCACCAGTTTCGCACTGCATCTGAATCTTTGCTCATGGTTATTCGCTTTCTTTCATGTGGTGCATCTGGGCGGTCAACCGAATGGGGGCGTTTCTGGCACCGTACCCCTCGTAGCCCCGCCGCCGCTCAACGATCTCAAAAAAGAACCCGCTCCAGAAGGTGGTGCTGTAAATCTGAAAATACTCGCCCGCGCCGTCTTTGTCATAGAGAATATTGCCAAAGCGCAGGGCTTCTAAAATCTCATCCTCAAGATCAAAACGCACGCGCAGATCTTCGTAATAGTTTGCGGGTATCGTCAACCGTTCAAGCCCTGCCGCATGAAGCTGTGCGGAGGTTTCAAAGATGTCATCGCTTGCAAATGCAATATGCTGCACGCCTGCGCCGAACCCTTTGGATAGGAACGCGCCTGCAAAGGTTTGCCGCTGATCCGCGCCATTCAGGTTAAGACGAACCTCGCCTTCCGGGCTTGAAAGTGCCTGGCTTTGAATCAAGCCGGACGGGTCGATCACATCTACGATGTCTGCCTTTTCCATATCGAAGGTTGACAGGTAATAGGTCAGCCAGCTCTGCATCTCCTGATAGCGCATCGTTTGAGCGACATGATCAATCCTACGCAATCCCGCGGGTTGGGGTGCTTTGGCCTTAGGCACGGGATCAAACTCGATGTCCCAAACACGATGCAGATCGGACTTCTCATCGATGAAGTGCACAACCGATCCACCAACGCCTTTGATCGCAGGGATGTCCAGCTCACCCGATCCGACAGGTTGTGAAAACTCAGGCGCGCCTAACATCAGCGCTCGGCGTACTGTCTGCTCGGCATCCTTGACCCGCAACCCCATGTCACAGACGCATGGCCCATGAATGGCCCGCGCCTCGGCTGCAAGACCTTTGCTTTCGGAATTCACAACTATATTCACAGCACCCTGTCGCCAAAGCTCAACGGATTTCGATCGGTGGCTGCGCTCTTTACGGAAAGCAAGCGAAGACAGGGTTGTCGTCAATTCAGTCTTTGCCTGCTCATCCACAGAAAATTCGATGAACTCAAACCCCGTCGCATGCACGCGCCTTGGTAAATCCGGAAGTGGCGGCGCAACAGCAGGCTCCGTTTGCGACACCGAATCAAGAAGGGACACAAGGGAGGGATAGCCATCGCGCGCATAAGTTTCGCGGCTGTCAGCGGCAGATGCACTGATCCGCGCCAAAGACCACGGGCCAGTATAACCGGAACGGGCGACGACGCGCACAAAACTTGCCAGGTGCAGTCCCCCTTGTCCCGGCAAAAGTCCAAAGTGGCTTTTGAGATGAGATATATTGCAACCGAGCGCTGGCGCGTCACAGAGCTGTACATGGAAAATGCATTCTCCGGAAATGTTGCGTAATCGCGCAGCCTGAGAACCACCGGCCAAGGAAAAATACGAATTTAGCGCTAACCCAAGATAAGGAGAGTTAACCGCTTCAACCAGAGCCATAGCCTCCATTTCGGATTTTGTGTGCCTTGCCCACGGCAACGCAAGAAGGGCGGCGCGACATCCCGCCTGACCCGTACGAGAGGCTAGTTCTGACAGATCTCTCACGACGGAACTCATGTCGGATGTCGCGTCCGGATGAGTCGTTGTTCCAACAAGCAAAGTCGATGCGCCAAGATCTTGCATGAGATCCAACTTGTGATCGAGACGTGCAAATGCACCCGCACGTGCCCGCTCGGGCAGTCCTTCAAATTCGTGAAATGGCTGCAGAAGGTCCACGCTCAATCCCAGTGCTCTTGCGTGTGCACCGATGTCTTTTGCTGTTCCTGCGTATCCCGTCAAATCCGGCTCATGAATCTCAACGCCCGTGAACCCAGCTGCCGCGATGAGGTCGAGCTTTCTCCTGAGATCACCGGGGACTGAGGTCGTTGCGATGCAGAGTCTGGTCATCCCTGATACCCGAACAGCCTTGGCAGCCAAAGGACGATGTCAGGCACCAAGATCATCAGCAAAAGCGCCCCGATCAGAACGAAAAGGAAAGCCCAGATCTCTCGAATAATCTCTTTCAGAGGAATGCCGGTGACAGCGTTGATTACAAATAACAGGATGCCGTAGGGCGGAGTAATCAGACCGATCATCGAATTGACAACGATCAGCACCCCGAAATGCACCAGATCAATGCCAAGCTCACGGCAGGTTGGGATAAACAGAGGGATGATCACAAGAATAATCACTGTGGCATCCAGAATGCAGCCGAGCAATAATACCAGAACGTTGACGAGCAGAATGAACATCAGCGGACTGATGTGAGTTCCTGCGAACATGGCCGAAATGGATTGTGGAACATTTTCCTGAATGACAACATAAGTCAGGATCATCGATGCCCCGATCACCAAGCCGACAGAAGCTGCGGAGCGCGCACTTTCCACGAAGATTTCGTAAAGCGTCTTGATCTTGATCGCGCGATACAAGCCGGCCGCGACGATAAGAGCATAAAGTGCGGCAATAGCTGCAGCTTCTGTGGGCGTTGTCACGCCCGAGTAAATGCAGCCCAAAAGAATTGCTGGCATCAACAGAGCGGGGAATGCGCGCACCGTCAGCGCGGGCAATTCACGAAGCGGTACGGGGTCTTCCTGACCAAATCCGCGCCGGTGGGAAATCGCTGTGTTCATTCCCATCAGCACGACGCCCATCACAAGGCCCGGAACGATTCCAGCCAAAAACAGATCACCGACCGAAGCATTCGAGACCAGAGCATAGAGCACCATCGGGATGGACGGGGGGATGATCGGGCCGATTGTCGCCGTCGCCGCCGTGATCGCAGCTGCGTATCCGCGCGTATAACGCCCGCTTTTGACCATCATGTCGATGATGATCTTGCCGATCCCAGCTGCATCCGCCACGGCAGAACCGGACATGCCCGAAAAAATTAGCGAGGCAACGACATTTACATGCCCCATGCCGCCACGAAAACGTCCAACCAATGCAATGCAAAACTGTAAGAGGCGGTCAGAAATCGACCCGGCATTCATGATATTCGCCGAAGCGATGAACAATGGTACGGCCAACAGGAGAAACCCGTCAAATAGACGCTGCACCATCGTCGTCCCGGCAATCGCCAGATCCTGACCCGAAACACCAAGGTAGACCAGAACACCGACAAGAATTGAATAGGCAACAGGTGTTCCAATCGCCGCCATGCCAAACAGCGCGATCATGCCCATTATCAATTCAAGGCTCATTCGCGCGGCTCCATTTTGTTTCCTCACCAGAGATAAGCGCTCCGATTTCGGTGTCAGGCGGGCCGAAGCGAAGAACCGTATAGATACGCCAAAGGTAGCGGATGGTCACCACGATCATCAACATCACAAAGGGCGCAAACAGCCATTTTATCGCAATTTTACCACCTGTGATCGGTACACGGAGAGTCTGAATTTTCTTCAGCTCCATCAAACGATTGGCAAACACAGTCTCCCAGATCGCAGGCAAAGAGTAGAACATCGCGGTAATCATCAGCACAGCTGTGATCAAGGCCAGCACTTTGCGCACCGGACCCGGAACGGCGAGATATACGATATCAAAGGTCACGTGATCCTTTTCACGCACGATAAACGAACAGCCGAAAAAAATTACAAAAACCCAGAGAAGGGAAATGAGCACTACCGACCAACCAATCGGTTCAAGAAAAGGCATGTAGCGAAATAAGATTTGTAGAAGAAAAGTAGCAAAAATCGCCGCCAAGGCCATGGCGGTGATGAATTCTGCGCCGCGGGTGAACCATTTGAGTATAGTGCTCATTTTTGTTCTCCCACGACGCTTTGTTTAGGCTTAGTTGCCCAGTTCGTTAATACGCTCCAGCACGCCTTTCGGCCAGGATGCTGCGGCTTCGCTGCCAACATACTGTGCCTGCACATGAGTGCGGAAGGCTTCAAGGTCAGGCGTGTAGATTTCAACGCCTTGACTGCGAATAAAGTCAGCCAAATTGTTCTCTTTGTCGAGCTGTTTTAATCGACCATAGGCCGCAGCGGCGTCGGCTGCACGCTGAACTGTCAACTGCTGATCAGCTGTCAGACCATCCCAAGTCTCTTTCGAAAAGGCGATATAGTTTAGATCGACCAGGTGCGATGTTAGTGCAATCTGCTTGGTCACTTCGTAGAATTTTTGATCTACAACCGTTGGAAGCGGATTGTCTTGACCGTCGATCGCCCCAGAAGACAGAGACGTGTAGACTTCCGAAAAGGCCAAAGGTGTCGGAGACGCACCGAGCGCAGAGCCCAGGAACTGCCAGGCGTCCGTGCCCGGCATGCGCAGATTTACGCCTGCCAGATCCGCCGGCGTCTGAACGTCCAGCTCTGCCCGTGTCTGACGCAGGTTCACGTGACGACGACCCAGATACATCACCGATAGCAGTTTAACGCCAAGCTCTTCCTCGGCGGTCTTTTTGAACGGATCCATTAGCGGGTCGTTAAAAACGCGAACCTGATGCGCCGCGTCCTGATGGACGTAACCGGTTGCGAATATCGAGAACTCTGGGAAGAACTGTGCCAGTTCCTGCGCCGATGCAATCGACATGGTCAAGTTGCCGCCTGCAATCGCTTCCAGTTCAGTACCCTGAGCAAACAGAGTGCCATTGTAACCTGGCTGGTAGTCGGCGAACTCGGCGACCATTGGCGCAAATACCGATGCCATCGCGACCGAACGCTGATCGGTTTCTGAGCCGGACGTGGCCAGAGTGAATGTCATTTTGTGGCCGTCAGCCATTGCGGGAATAGCTGTGGCAACAAGCCCAAGCGCTGCAACCGAAGCGATAGCAGAACGGCGAGTGAATTTTAACATGGTGATCCTCCCTAAGGTACTGCGCCGTCTTGGGCGCTTTGAGCTTTATGGTTGATTTTTTTAATTATGCAAGACATTTTACATAATATCTGATATTTTTAAGCCGCGCTGTGCGAAACGCTTGCAATCCCGTCTTCTTCACTGAGAGTGATTGCCCGTCCGGATGCCGAGGAAAGGGACACGGCTTCAACCACTTCCAGTGATTTCAATCCCTCACCGCCGGACACTAAAGGCACCTCGAGACCAACAATAACCGCTGCAAAATGTTCCATTTGCGCCACAAGCGGATCGCCCATGTCACAAGTGATATTTTGGGCAGATATCGGCGTCCACCAGTCTGGCACACGATCATGCCGCCAAACCCGCAAATCTGGCAATGACAGCCCCCCTTCAGAACCACCAATCAAATAGCAACTTTCAGACGTGGCTGGATATGCCGGGTTTTCGCGCGCCGTAAGTTCCCAACTCCAGGGTGCTACGATACTGTCCGACACTGAAATTGTCGCAATGGCCCCAGAGCAAAATTGCAGAATTGCCGTAGCGATATCTTCGTTCTCAAACCCGCGTCGTGAGGCTACCGAAATTGCCTGTACCATTTTAACGTCACCACAAAAATGCCTGAGAAGATCGACATCATGCACTAGATTAACCGAAATCGGACCTGCTCCCTTTTTGGTTCGCCATGGAGCTGCGTCAAAGTAGTAATCGGGTTTGTAGAACCAGCATGTCGCCTGAACAGCCCGGATGTCTCCGATGGCGCCATTTGAAAGTGCCGCCTTTGCAGACTTTACCATCCCATTATGCCGTCTGTGATGGCCCACAAGAAGTGGGACTTCGGCCTTTTCCGCTGCGGTCGTCAAGTGCAGGGCCTCTTGGGATGTCACCGTAATCGGTTTTTCGATCAGCACCGGGCATTTCGCAGCGATGCAAGTTAATCCCTGCTCAAGATGCATGGGCGTTGGCGTCGCCAGAACCACACCATCGGGCTTTATAATGTCCAGCATTTGTTCAAGTGTTGAGAACACGGGTACACCGAGCATCTCTGCCTTAGCGCGTCCGTTCTGGCTGGGTTCTACGATTGCTGCCAAGGACAAATCAGGAGCACGACGCACGACCTCTGCATGTCGTCGGCCGACAAGTCCAAATCCGACAATTGCAATCCGTGTATTCTGAGACATGTTCCTACTTTCTTGCTTCGTGAATCCCACTTGGCGCGCACCAAGACAATATCACACGATACATTAAATATAAGATATTTTAACATTCACCATATCATCTTCTAGATTGAAGATGTCAACGCAAAAGATTACATTGCCAGAGAATGCAGCAAGATGACTGATGATCAGCAATGGCAAAATCTCGTAACATCGTGGGCGCGTCCACTTACCAGCGCATAAAACGTGATATTATTTTCGGTGAACTGGCGCCCGGCTCAAAGCTCAAACTTGATGGGTTGCGTGAACGCTACCAAGCCAGCATGTCGACTTTGCGCGAAACCCTAAATCGCTTGGCCAGCGAGGGGTTTGTGGACGCATTAGACCAGAGAGGGTTCTTCGTCACTCCGGTGTCTCGCGAAGATCTAATCGAAATTGCGAACCTCCGGGTGCTGCTTGAGTGCCATGCATTGCGCCTGTCCATCGCAAATGGTGACACTGATTGGGAAGGGAACCTGGTTGCAGCTCATCACAAGCTGCATCTCATGGAGCAAAAAATGCTCGCGGGGGATGACAGCCAAAAAGAAGACTGGAAGCGCTACGACTGGGAATTCCATCTTGCCTTAATAGAAGCCTGTGGATCGCAAAACCTGTTGTCCTTGCACTCAGTGCTTTATGATAAATACCTACGCTACCAGATGCTCGTCTTGACCTATCGTGGCGAAGAGGCAGTTGAGGAACATCGCAAGGTATTTGAAGCGGCACTTGCCCGCGATATCGACACTGCCGCCGAGACGCTGAAAACGCACATCGACAAAGGTCTGGAACACACCCTGGCAGCCTTCTAGCAGGTCGACCGTCCCCGCTGGCCAGTATGTTCGCAGTCTGTCCTCAGACCTTTCGTAAAGAGTCTGCATAGCTGACCTTGGTGTCCATGCACGCGATGGTCGGCTCTGCGCGCATAGCAGATATTTATATCTTCAGCTGAGAAAGTCCGGTTTGAGCTACAAGGAACAAAGCAAACCTTTTAGTTAGGACACAGATCAGAACCAATTTCTGCAGATATTATAAATGTTCCAGAAAATTTTGTACCTTATATGTCATATCTGTCCTAACCATCATATTTTAGACGCAATTACTTCGATACAGTTTCCTCAACCGTTACGTTTTGTTCTCTCTCCATGTATCCTGACAACCTTGGTCGTACCATCCAAGGGGCCTCGCGCATGGATATCTGTGGTGGTGATCTGGGTGTGCTGAGCGGCGTTTCCGAAGGTCATCGGGTCAACAAGTGACTGGGCCTTAAGCGCGATTATGTGGTTGGGAAAAATCAATATTGGGGCCTTTGGGAACAACGCGTGAAGGGTTGATGCTGTCATGGCTGGCATAATAATGCTCTTTGATATGTTGCATATTCACTGTTTCGGCAATGCCCGGTTGCTGATAAAGATCACGTAGATAGTTTGAGAGGTTGGGGTAATCAACAATGCGGCGCAGATTGCATTTGAAATGGCCCACATAAACGGGGTCAAACCGGATCAATGTGGTGAACAACCGCCAATCCGCTTCGGTGATCTGCGCGCCAGTGAGATAGCGGTTTTTGGCTAAAATGCTCTCTAGCCAGTCAAGCGTTTCAAATAAAGGCGTGATGGCCGCCTCATAAGCCGCTTGCGTGGTGGCAAAACCGCAGCGATATACACCATTGTTCAGCGTGGCATATATACGCTCATTCAGGGCCTCGATCTCTGGGCGTAGGGCGTTGGGATAATAATCGCCGGATTGCGCGCCCAACCCATCAAATTCCGAATTGAACATTCGAATGATTTCAGAAGATTCATTGGAGACAATCGTACCGGTTTTCTTGTCCCATAGCACCGGAACCGTCACGCGGCCTGAATATTGCGCATCGGCTGCGGTGTAAATCTGATGCATCAGCTTGGCCCCATTCACGCTGTCTGGGATGACGCCATCGCCGGGCTCAAATGTCCAGCCGTTTTCGGCCATATACCAATGAACAATAGAGACCGAGATCATAGCTTCTAGACCCTTGAGCGCGCGAAAAATCAAGGTTCGATGCGCCCAGGGGCAGGCCAAAGACACATAAAGGTGATAGCGTCCAGCTTCTGCCTTGAAGCCCTCGATGCCGCTTGGCCCGGCAGCGCCATCTGCGGTGATCCAGTTGCGGAATTGCGCCGCTTTGCGCACAAAATGCCCACCCTCTTTTTTGGTATCATACCACTGGTCGACCCATTTTCCCTCTTGCAACAATCCCATCTGATTTCCTTACTTTAATGGTCGTGTGGTTTGATAAATTGGTTATTGCGCAAATCGCTAAAAGCTTGCTGCAATTCTGCGCGCGTATTCATCACAATCGGCCCATGCCACGCCACGGGTTCTTGAATGGGCGATCCGGCCACCAGTAAAAAGCGCATGCCTTCGGGGCCGGCTTTTACAACAATCTCATCGCCCGTGCCAAAGCGCACCAATGTTCGATTGCCAGATAAATCGCGGATATTCAGTTCTTCGCCCATCACCTCTTTTTCCAGCAACACCCCATGGGGCGCCGAGGCATCGGCAAATTTCCCGGCGCCTTCAAATATATAGGCAAATGTATTGCGATACGTATCGACTTTTAGAACCTTTTTGCGCCCCGCAGGGATGCTGATATCTAGATACAGCGGGTCGGCAGCGATCCCATCAACCGGGCCTTGTTTGCCCCAAAACTCTCCTGTGATGATCCGCACCACGCTGCCATCATCATCGATAATTTCGGGGATCTCTTTCGCGTTTACGTCTTGATAGCGCGGCTTTGTCATTTTTAAGCTGCCCGGCAAATTTGCCCAAAGCTGAAACCCATGCATTTGCCCCTTGGAATTTCCACTGGGCATTTCTTGATGCATGATCCCCGATCCGGCTGTCATCCATTGTACATCGCCCGCGCCCAAAGTGCCGGTGTTTCCCAAACTGTCGCTATGGGCAACGGATCCATTCAACACATAGGTGATGGTTTCGATGCCCCGATGCGGATGCCATGGAAAGCCGCCTGCATAGGCGGCGGGGTTTTCGTTGCGGAAATCATCAAACAATAAAAAGGGATCATGCGCTTCTGGCTCATTAAAGCCAAAGGCGCGATGCAGATGCACGCCTGCCCCTTCCCGGGTTGGGGTAGCGGTGCTGGTTGAGATGGCCGGTCGAATTGACATAGAAGAGTCCTCATGCTTGTCCTAAATCTAGGAAATAGCCGCTTACGTGAAGAATTCGAGTTCTAAAAATAAGAACGATAAGGGCTAATTCAGGTCATGCGCCATGGCCGTCTCTGCAATTTCGAGAAATTTTCATGATCCAAGCGCTTAAAGGACGCTCGCAATTACCGGGTTTGCTCGCGCCAGTCGCGCACCGAGCGCATATTTTTACCATTGCAGAGCAGTTCGCAGAAAAAGCGGCTGGTTTTTGATCCTGCTGCCATGTGAGTTGGGCAGGAATACGAAACGCATGGCCCCCGCTTGCTAGCACCGGCGCAGGCTCTGAGCGAATAGAATTGCCTATTATTAGACAGTTTGCCGGTTATATTCTTTTGCCTTGAAAGATCTGGGCATAGCGGCGCGCCGATTTTGCAACGCTGATTGCAACAGCGTCAAAATATCCGGCCAACTGTGCCTGCCTTATTTTCTGCTCCGGCTCGATCAATGCACTTTTTTGTGATCACAATGAGCGCGCAGCATGGGTAGGCCCGTGTGATTCAATATGGGGTGGGGCGCCCAAAGCACGCGCAACATGGGCAAGGGGCTGTGACCTTGCTAAGTCCGTCTGTTCGGGGCGCTTGGGCTGCGGGCGGATTTTGCTTTTTGGTGGGGCCTATAAAAGGCGGCGACCTTCATGGCCTTGCTTGGTTTGGCAAAGGCGTTAAACGCCCAAATAACTTTCGGTGATATCGCGCGTCAGATGGGCCATTGGCCCGGACCACACGGTTTTGCCGCGCTCTAAGATCACCGCTTTATCCGAGATAGCGGTCAGCTCTTTGAGCGATTTGTCGATCAGTAAAATAGCCAAGCCGGTTTGATGCTTTAGTTGCGAAATAGCCGCCCAGATTTCTTGTCGGATTAAGGGGGCCAAACCCTCAGTGGCTTCATCTAAGATCAAAAGCCGAGGGTTGGTCATCAAGGCCCGTCCGATCGCGAGCATCTGTTGCTCGCCGCCCGAGAGGGAGGCGGCGGATTGGTCGTGGCGTTCCTCTAGGCGGGGGAAGAGTTCTGCGACGCGGCTCAATGTCCAATAGCCGGGTCGCGACGCGGCGATCAGGTTCTCGCCCACGCTTAAATTGGTAAAGCAGCGGCGGCCCTCGGGAACTAACCCAACGCCTTTTCGAGCCACTTGATGGCTGTGAAGCAGATGCAGGTTTTGACCCTCTAGCGTCAAACCGCCCTGCGAATTGATCATCCGGCAAATGGCTTTAACCGTGGTAGATTTTCCCATTCCGTTGCGCCCCATAAGCGCGGTGACTTTGCCCTCGGAAATGCTGAGATCAACCCCTGAAAGCGCTTGGCTGCTGCCATAAGAGGCACGCAGGTTTTCCACCAATAAGAGGCTCATTCTGCCTCTCCTAGATAGGCTTCGCGCACCGCGCGATCGGCGCGGATATCGCGGGCGCTTCCGGTGGCGATGATTTTTCCATAGACCAGCACACTGATCCGATCGGCCAGCGCAAAAACGGCGTCCATATCATGCTCGACCAGCAAGATCGGCGCCTCGCTGCGCAATTCATCCAGAAATTTGGTCATTGTTTTAGAGCCTTCGCCGCCCAGCCCTGCCATCGGCTCATCCATGATGAAGGCTTTTGGTGCGAGGGTTAAGGCCACCGCTATTTCCAATTGGCGGCGTTGCCCATGGCTTAATTTTGCGCAGATCGTATCTTTCTGGTCGAAAAGGTTCACGCGCGCCAAAGCCAATTCTGCGCGCTCAATCAGCGCCTGTGTTTGCAAAGCAGGTCTCCAAAACCGCCAGGCTGTACGCGTGGCTCCGATCCCCCCAAGCACAACATTTTGAAGAACCGTGTCTTCCATAGCAAGTTCTGAAATTTGAAAGCTGCGGGCCAAGCCTAGGCGTGCGCGCGCCGCAGTCCCAAGCTGAGAAATATCTTTGCCCAGCAAATCCACCGAGCCGCTATCAGGCTGTAGACTGCCGCATATTTGTTTGATCAAGGTTGATTTTCCTGCCCCGTTCGGGCCAATCACCGCGTGAATTTCCCCTGGCAGCAGCGTCACCGATACGCGATCGGTGGCGATCAAGGCGCCAAAGCTTTTCTGTAGCTTATGCGTGGCAAGAACCGGCTGGGCCATCACACTTTGGCTCCGTCTTTGCCGGTTAATAATCCAATCAGCCCGCCGCGCGCGAATAAAACGATGCAGAGTAGGATCAGGCCCAGATAGACGTGCCAAAACTCGGTCAACCCGCCCAAGAAATGTTCCAAAGCTACGAACATGCAGGCCCCGATTACAGGGCCCATCAAGCGTCCAACACCGCCGATTATGATCAGCACGATCAACTCTCCTGAAAGCTGCCAGCTGAACATTGTGGGCGATACAAACCGGTTGAGATCTGCAAATAAAGCACCAGCAAGCCCGGTAATCGCACCCGAGATCACAAAGGCCAGCAACCGCAGTTTCAGCGGCTCAATTCCAACGGCTTGTGCGCGCAACGGCGTTTGCCGCGCGGCATTCAGCGCTAGCCCGAAAGGCGCAGATTGCAGCTTGGATTTTATAAAGAGCATGCTGCATAATAAGCCAAAACATAGGAAGAAGAATTGCAGGGGTTTTAACGTATTCAACCCTGGAAAATCGTTGCGCATATAGATCGATAATCCGTCTTCTCCGCCATATTGGGGCCAAGAAATACTGAAATAGTAGAATAATTGCCCGAAGGCGAGGGTGATCATAATGAAATAGACGCCCGAGGTACGCAGCGAAAGCAGACCAATAAAAAACGCGATAATGCCCGAAATCAGCATGGCAGACAGCCAAATCACGGGCATCGATTTGGTGCCCTCTATCGAGATGAAACCCAAATCTAACGGGGTATAGGTTTGCGCATGACTGGCTAAAATGCCCATCACATAACCGCCAATACCAAAGAACACCGCATGTCCGAAGCTCACCAGCCCGCCGATTCCCAACGCAATATTCAAGCCGACCGCGGCCAGCGCAAGGATCACTGCGCGGGTGGCCAATGTGATCGTAAATGGCGCATCTGCTAGGAGCGCGGCAAGCGGCAGCGCAATCAGCCCCAAAAGAACCGCGGCGTTCAGATATGGCTCACGGAGCCTCATGCGCGGGCACCAAATAATCCGGTGGGCTTCCAAATCAGTACGCCGCCCATCAAAATATAGATACCCATAGAGGCAAAAGCCGACCCGGTTTTCTGCGCGCTGCCCGTTTCCATGAACAGCTTCAACAGCTCGGGCAGAAAAACCCCGCCAAGCGTGTCGGTGAGGCCAACCAAAAGCGCACCGATAAATGCCCCTCGGATCGAACCGATGCCGCCGATCACGATCACCACAAACGCTAAAATAAGCACCGGTTCTCCCATCCCAACCTGCACCGATTGGATGGCACCAACCAAAGCCCCGGCAGTGCCAGCCAAGGCCGCGCCAAGCGCGAATACCAGCGTGTAGAGTTTTGAAATATCCACTCCGAGCGCAGCGATCATTTCGCGGTCATTTTCGCCGGCGCGGATTTGGATGCCGATCCGGGTCTTTTCAATGAGGGCCCATAGCCCCAGTGCCACCGCCAAGCCAATCGCGATCAAGCTGAGGCGGTAGAGCGGATATTGTATGCCACCTGGTAGGGCAATTGGTCCTGATAAAAGCGCGGGTATCTCTAAAAAAAGGGGAAAGGATCCAAACAGCCAGCGCGTGCCTTCCGAGAAAATCAGGATCAGAGCAAAAGTGGCCAGAACCTGATCCAAATGCGCGGCTTTATACAGCCGTCTGATCACCACAATTTCGATAATTGCACCGGCCAGCGCGGCAGCAATAAGCGCCGCGAGCAAGCCGATAAAGAAAGAGCCTGTCAGGCCGGCCACGCTGGCAGCGGCAAAGGCCCCCACCATGTAAAGCGATCCATGCGCGAGGTTGATCAATCCCATAACGCCAAAAATCAAGGTAAGACCGGCGGCCATTAAAAACAGCATAACGCCAAATTGCAGGCCGTTCAGAATTTGCTCGATGATAAGGATTGCGGACATTGAAACCCCAAAGTTTTGCGCGCCTGCGAGCAGGCACGCAAAAGACCACTTACATTTTGCAATCGCCCGCATAAGCATCTGAGTGGTTTTCGAAGGCCACCCCGATGATTTTATTGGTGAAGACATCCCCTTCTTGGATCACTTCGCGCGCGTAAATCGTTTGAATCGGGTGGTGGTTTGGCCCAAACGCAAACATCCCCCGCGTACTGTCAAAATTTGCGGCCCGCAGCGCGTCGCGGAAGCTATCGGCATCGGATGGATGGGCTGTTTCAAGCGCCGAAATCAGCAAATTGGCCGTATCAAACCCTTGGCTGGCATACAGCGATGGCAAGCGTCCATAGGCTGCCTGAAAGGTTTCAACAAAGGCCGCATTGGTCGGGTTGTCGATATCCTTATTCCATTGTGATGTGTTCACAACGCCCAAAGCGGCCGCCCCCACGGCCTGTAGGATCCCCTGGTCAAAACTGAAGGCCGGGCCTACAACCGGAATATCAATTCCGCTATCCGCATATTGTTTCAAGAAAGAGATCCCCATGCCACCGGGCAAAAAGAAATAAACGCTGTCAGCGCCACTGGCGCGGATTTGCGCGATTTCGGCCGCGTAATCAGTTTGCCCGAGCTTGGTAAAAACTTCTCCCGCCAGATCGCCAGTGTGAAAGCGCTTATACCCTGTCAAGGCGTCTTGCCCGGCGGGGTAATTGGGCGCCATGATAAAGCTGTTTTTATACCCGGCGTTGTTGGCATAGGCGCCAGCTGCCTCGTGCAGATTGTCATTTTGCCATGCCACATTAAAGTAATTTTCGTGGCACCCCCGGCCCGCTAAAAGTGATGGGCCCGCATTTGGCGAAAGGTAAAACACGTTTTGATTGGTTACGGCCGGCACCACGGCCATTGCGAGGTTTGACCAGATAATTCCAGTCATAATATCAACCCGTTCGGATTGGATCATTTTATCCGACAGCTGGACCGCGATATCGGGTTTACGCTGATCATCTTCGATAACAACGTCGATATCGTTGCGGCCAGATTGTGCAATAGCCAGCATGAACCCATCGCGCACGTCAATTCCAAGGCCGGCACCACCGCCTGATAAAGTTGTGATCATACCGATTTTTACATCCGCAAACACGCTGGTTGCACCAAGCGCAAGCGCAGCCGTTGCCATCAGAAATTTATTCATTTTTTCCTCCCTTATATGGTCAATTAGAATGCTGAAAAAGTCAGCGTTGTCAGCGTTCGCTGAATACCCTCAATGGGGCCGATTAATTCATTGATATAGCGCCCAACATCTTTGCCCTCTGGCACATAGATTTTCAGCAGCAAGTCAAAATCGCCACTGGTGGAATACATTTCAGAATGGACTTCCTTGAGGGATAGCGCATCCGCCACTTGATAGGTTTTTCCCGGTGCGCATCTTATTTGTATAAAAACGCATGTCATTCATATCTCTCCTGCAAGCGTTCAAGGTGATAGGCTTTATCGGCCCCCATTTTGCGGACGAGCCTTGATGATAGTGCAAGGTTTAAAAGAGGTCCATCGCTATGATCGGCCCCGTGCTGGCCGGTAAAGATCTGGACAAATTCAGATGGCTTGCGCGAAAGCCAACGCCGCGCGTTGCAATGGTGCGCGGCGCTGAAATGCAAGTTGAAAAGTGAAAATTACCATTTTGGCGCTAAAAGATGGGGTCTGGCAGGTTTACCCTGATCAAACCGTTGCTTTCTTAGGCCTATTGCAAAGGTATATCTTTATGTTGGTTTTGTTTTTTTTAGCCGGGTGCGCTGCTGTTCGAGAAAGGGGATCCGATCAGGCGGGGCATAAGCAAAAGATTAGGTTTTGTTATTATGCGAAGCGGCCTATAAAAAGGAACAGTCCAAAAAGAAGGTTTTACATGCTTGTTCCCCGCCAAAAAACACCCAATCTGAGCGTTCCAACGCTTGATCAAGGGCGCTTCGATCTTTCATCTGAAACCAGCCAACGCGGAACCGTGCTGTGCTTTTACCGCGGATTGCATTGTCCGCTTTGTGCAACCTATCTCAAAGAGTTTCAGGCCTTGGTGACTGCGTTTACCGAGCGCGGTGTAGGCACCATCGCTATCAGTTCTGACGGGCAAGAGCGTACCGAAAAAATGGCGCAGAAAATTGGTATCGATGGTTTGCGCTTTGGCTATGATCTGCCTTTGTCGATGGCCCGTGACTGGGGGCTTTATATCTCGACTTCACGCGGGAAAACCTCGATTGGTATAGAAGAGCCTAAGCTGTTTGCAGAGCCTGGTCTGTTCATGGTTTCGCCCGATCAGACGCTTTATTATGCGTCGGTTCAAACGATGCCCTTCGTGCGGCCGCATTTTTCAGAGCTGATCGGCGCGCTTGATTTTGCGATTGCAAATGATTATCCGGCGCGCGGTGAATATACTGGGCCTGTGTGACGCTGCAATATAGTCCAGCGTTCAAAGGTTTAAACGGCCCAATTCGCAAAGCCTTTATTTGAGTTGGGCTTTGCGCGACAGGATAATCGTCAGAAGTTTCATATGCGGTGGAGCCCTATTTGGGCAGATAAGCAATCGCTCTTATGGCTCCCGTGTTCCGCCAGTTTTGCGGCCAGAATAGGCTTCACGACACAGGCTGATGCGATAGATTTGCCAAACCCAAAGTGCAATCCCGGGCGCCGTTTGAACAGGCGGTGGTGTTCCGATTGGCGCCCCGAGGCTAGAGGCCGGACTCAACCGCCCTCCGCCAAGCGGCGCCATAGGCTTGCAACGCCGGCTTATCCTGGCAAGCATAGTTCAGAGCGGTTGCGGCCTGTTTGTGCTGCGTCAAACATAAGAGGGCCGCGCCAATACTTGTTCCTGTATGCGAAACGCTGGTCAGCAGGCCCTCTGGCGAAAGCGCTGAGAGCATCCGGAGATATTCATTATTGTTTGCAAAAGGGCCCTCTACAATCACCGGCCCGCGCGCGCCAATCAAGTCCAAGCAGGTGCGCGTCATTAAGGCTAGGTAGAAAGATAAGGCCACGCTTTCCTCGCCTGCGCTGCGCTGTGCAACAGACCAAGCTGTCACGCGGCCTTGAAATGGCCCGGTTGCAGGCTCTATCGCGGGCAGAAGGAAAAGGCCTTTTTCGAGAACCGATTGCTCATCGGATTTGGTTGGTGCATAGATTCGGCCGTTTTGAATAAGATCAAATTCCCGCCCCCCCATAAAACGGGCCGTGGGCACGGGATCCCCAAGCGCATTCACGTTGATCAAACTGTCGCGATTTGGATTTAGCGCCAGTTTTGAGCCATTAATGGCCATAGCGATGGTCCAAGTGCCCGAGGACACCACTGAGAAACTGCCGCTCTGAGATAAAAGATGCGGATATAGCGAGGCATTGCTGTCATGGATGCCAACCATGACAGGAAGATGTGCCGGCAGCCCGAGCTTTTGGGCCAAGGCCGGTTTGACCTCGCCCAAAATCTCATCTGGAGGGCGCACTGGGGCAAAGCAGCTTCGAAGGCCAAGCGCGTCCAAGGTTGTGGCAAAATCGCGCGCATAGGGGTTCCATAAATCGCTGTGGCAGCCTAGGCTTGTAAAATCGCTCGCGCGCTCTCCGGTGAGCAGGTAGCCCCAATATTGCGGATAGGTGACAATGCTCGCAAGGCGGCTTCGGATCATCGGCTCAGTGGTGAGCATCCAATGCAGCTGGGCCCCGATATTCAACCCATTGGGCAAGCGGGGAGATCCGGTTTGTGCAAAGTCTGCGCGCAGCTGGGCATAACTGTCAGACAAAGAATTGACGGCGGAATATTCATAATCCAACATCGGAAAGGCCTCACCATTTTGTCCGATGAGCACAATTGAGGCCCCGTGGGTTGTAACACTGATCGCATCGATGCCGTATTGTTTTTGAAATTGGGTCAGTCCGCTTTGGATGAAAGCCCAAATCCCAGCCAGATCGAAATGCGGCCAAGGCGGAGAGTCAACCACGCGGTTGGGCTGGGTGATTACCGTTATTTCGTGAAGGCCGACGCTGTTGACCAGCGCAAGCTTGGCATTGGTTTTCCCGATATCAATAACGGCGATATGGCTCATGGCATATGAAATAGGTCGCTTAAGCGCCGCGCGACGGGTTCATTGGTCGGGCTGGTTTCCATGATATCTGCCATATAAGCCCACCAGCGCTGCATCACAGGATGCGCGGGCAGATCCTCCATTTTATGGTTATTTTCTCGCCATAAAACCGCAAATAAAATCTCGCTTTCGTCATCCAGAAAGATCGAATAATCGGATATACCAGCCTCTTTGAGAAGCGCGATTAATTCTGGCCATATTTCATCATGGCGGCGCTTATACTCCTCTTTTTGACCGGGGTTTAAGCGCATTTTAAAGGCGATTTTCTCCATCACATCCTCCAGATCTGCCACAAGCGTGGCAGGGCAATCACGCCAATCAGCAAAAGGCCGATGAAAATCGACATAACGATCCCGGGAACGTTCAGCAGACCCAATCCAAACGTAACCAGACCCATCACGAAAGCGGCGATGATAACCCCCGTAATTGTGCCAGATCCGCCCAATATGCTGACCCCGCCCAGAACCACCATAGTCACCACCTCCAATTCCATTCCCATTCCGATTGAGGGCCGCGTAGAGCCCAAGCGTGAGGTGAGGCAGACCGCCGCCAAGCCCGACATCGCGCCGGTCATCAGGAATAGGATAAATTTAACGCGGTTCACGCGAATGCCCGAAAACAGCGCACCGGTGGCATTGTTTCCAATCGCATAAACCGCGCGGCCAAAATTCGTCCAATGAAGTAGGATCCCATAGATCACCGCCAATATGGCGAAGAGCACAAATTCAAAACTGATCACCCAGAACACATAGCCCTGTCCAAAAAAGGCAAAATCTGAGGGATAGCCCCGATAGGCTTGATCCCCCAGAACGATGTAGCTGATGCCTCTGAACAGGCTCATGGTTCCGATGGTTACAACGATCGAGGGCAGCCCAAAGCCCGTAACCAAAACCGCGTTAAACGCGCCGCAGGCCAAACCGGTAAGAAGGCCGGTTACCACCAATGTCGTGGTTGACACGTCCAGTTGCGCGATTGCGCCCATCGCTGTTGAGGCAAGCGCAATAATCGAGGCCACGCTTAGATCAATTTCGCCAGCAATGATCAACAATGCCATTGCAAAAGCGATCATCGCTTTTTCGGTGAAATTGAATGTCGCATCACTGAGGTTCCAAGCGTTTAAAAAATGCGGAGAGGCAAAAGAATTTGCGATGAAAATACCGATAGCAACCGCCAAAAGCAGCGTTTCCCAGCTTTTAATTTGCGTCAGAAACGGGTTTTGCAACCGGTCTGGAATATCTCGCGCTTGCGTCTTCATCCTTGGGCCTCCGCTGATTTTAGGATCACCCGGCCTTTTTTGCGCAGCGCGCGCGTGTTTAGGGCAATCGCAACAATGATGGCTGATCCTGATATTGCCATTTGCCAAAACGGGCTGATGCCAATAACCGGCAGGGCATTTTTGATCACACCCAGGAACAGCGCGCCCAACACGGCGCCGGCGATTGATCCGATCCCTCCGGAAATCGCCACCCCTCCGATCACGCAGGCGGCCACCACTTCAAGCTCAAAACCAATCGCAATATCAACATAGGCCACCGAATAGCGTGCCACCCAAAGATAGCCGGCCAATCCAGATAGCGCGCCAGAAAATACAAAGGCCCAGAATTGCGTTTTGCCGACGCTTATTCCTGTGTAAACTGCTGCGTTTGGATTTGATCCCACGGCAAAAAACATACGCCCCAGCGGTGTTCGCGTTAATAAGATTGCAAAAAATATAACCGCGAATATGGCAAACCAGCTCAAACCTGGAAGCCCAAAAATAACCTCGCGCGGCACCGCTTTGAAGGCAGGCGTCATTTCATGCGCATTGACCCATTTCCCGTCTGAAATAACAAATATAATGCCCCTGAAAATGGTCATGCTGCCCAATGTCACCACGATTGATGGAATGCTTAATTTCCAAACAAGAAGGCCGTTCAGCGCCCCCAAAACAGTTCCAATGCCGATTGCAATCAAAATCAAGATGGCAATCGGAAGATCGGGCGCCATGCCATTTGTCATTGCAACGATCATCCCAGAAAGGGCAAGGTTGGCTGCGACCGAGAGATCGATGCATTTTGTTAAGATCACGATCATTTGGCCGATGGCTAAAATAATTAGAGGAGATGTGTCGTTAAACACCGCCAATAATTTTTTGGGCTCAATAAAGGCGGGAAACCGAGTGGCGATTAAACCAAGCGCAATTAAAATAGCCGCAGAGAGAATGGCTTCGCGGGATGAAAATATCGATTTCACTTAAGCCTCCTTTAACCCGGCTGCATATCTGACAAGATTCTCTGGCGTAAGCCCATTGCCCGCCGCTTCGGTTGCAATGCGCCCCTCGCGCATCACAATCACCCGATCCGACATGCCAAGAATTTCGGGGATTTCGGAGCTGACCATAATAACCGCCAAACCCTGCGCCGCCAGTTCCGCCATGAAAGCGTGCACGGCGGCTTTTGAACCGATATCGATGCCTTTCGTGGGCTCATCAAGAATGATAATTTTAGGGGTGGTCGCCAGCCATTTTGCGATCACCACTTTTTGCTGATTGCCTCCTGAAAGTGTTGCCAGCGGAACGTCAAGCGAGGCTGCGCGTAGCTCTAAGCGTTCGGTATATTCTCGCGTTAGTGCAAACTCATTGGCAAGCCGCAAAAACCCATTGCGCGACGTGCGGTTTAAAGAGGGCAAGGTAACGTTTTGAAAAATCGGCAACGGTCGTATCGTGCCCTGTTGGCCCCGATCCTCGGGTACATAGACAATTCCGGCCTCTATCGCATCGGCAGGCGAGTGGATCGAGTGGGATTTGCCATCGATGATAATTTTGCCTTGCGAAAGTTTGGTCATCCCAAATAGCGCTTGCATGAACTCGGATCTTCCAGCGCCCACCAGTCCATAAAACCCCAAAATTTCTCCTTCGTGAAGCGTGAAGTTGATATCCTCAAATTCGGTGGGATGGGCGCAGCCAGACACCTCTAAAACAGGCTTACCTTTTTGATGCTGGCGCGGTGGAAAAATTTGATCGACAGAGCGGCCCACCATCATTTTGACCAGATCATCTTCGTTCAGATCCGCAATTTTTCCGTCACCCACAAAAGCACCATCGCGAAAAACGGTATACCGATCCGCAATATGAAAGATTTCATCAAATTTGTGACTGATGAATAAAATGGCTTTTCCCTGCGTTTTTAGCAGCTCTACCAAGTCATAGAGTTCATTGATTTCTTTATGCGATAGGGCGGCTGTCGGCTCATCCAAAATCACAACTTGCGCTTGGATTGAAAGCGCGCGGGCGATCGCAACAAGATGTTTGGAAGCGATGCCCAGATCTCCGAGCCGCGCCTCAGGATTTAACTTGGCGCCAATGCTGCGCAAAATGTTTTTTGCCTCTTGGGTTTGGGCTTTGCGGTCAATAAGGCCCAGCTTGCTGCGCGGCGCATGTCCAAGAAATATATTTTCCGCGACCGAGAGATCGTCAAATAAAACAGTTTCTTGATGGATCGCTGTGATGCCGGCCTGTGAAGCATCTTGTGCGCTGTTTAGCCGAAGCGGCGCGCCATTCAGCCGGATTTTGCCTTCTTCAGGCTGATAAATCCCAGTAAGAATTTTAACGATTGTTGATTTGCCCGCGCCGTTTTCGCCGACAAGCGCCATCACTTGGCCCGGATAAAGCTGAAGCTGAACATCCGATAACGCTTTCACACCGGGAAAAGATTTGGAGACCCCTGTAAGCGTCAAGATGGCTTGGTTTGATTTGGGTTCAGGGCGCATTTTTAAATCTTATAGGGCCTGAGGCAGCTTGCGCTGCCCCAAGCATTTCGCTTTAGAATATCGATTTGAATTGATCGATATTTGAGGCGTCATAGGTGAAGGGATCCGACATCGCGGCTTCATTATTATCATTCAAAACCGCCTTGCCTATTCTGCCCATGCCAACCGCTGCGCCTGGTTTTGTGTCGGCGCCTTTGGCAATATTATACGAGAGCATGGTTGCGGCATAACCCAGATCAATCGGGTTCCAAATCGCGAAGCTTTTGGTTGCGCCTGATGCCACTGCGCCCGCCATTTCGGATGGCAAGCCTAGGCCGGTAACGTTGATTTCCCCAATTTTTCCAGCATCGGTCACTGCTTGTGATGCTGCGAGAATGCCAACCGTGGTTGGCGCGATAATCGCCTTCAGATTTGGGTATGTGGCCATCAGACCTTCGGCCTCACGATAGGATTTATCCGAAAGATCATCGCCATATACTGTGGCAACCAAGTTGACCCCAGCATAATTTGGCAACACTTTCTTGGCTTCTTCGATCCAGATGTTTTGATTGGTGGCCGTTGCGCTGGCAGATAGGATGGCAACATCGCCACCGTCGGGCATATGATCGGAGGCCAATTTAATGATCGTATTGCCGATCAACGCGTTGCTTGAGGGGTTGAGGTGCATTTGACGGCCCTCTGCGGCAACGCCCGAATCCCAAGAGATCACGGTGATGCCTCGTGACATCGCTTTTTTAAGCGAGGGAACCAGCGCGTCTGGATCATTGGCGGAAATGGCAATGGCATCGACGCCTTGCGCGATCAAGCTGTTAATAACTTCGATTTGGCCTTCAGCGGTTGTGTCTGTTGGACCGGTGTAAATAATATCAACGCCGCCCAATTCGGCGGCGGCTTCTTCGGCGCCCTTTGCCGCAGCTTCAAAAAACCCGATACCCAAAGCTTTGACAACCAGAGCGATTTTCATATCTCCGGCTTGAACGGCTGACCCGATCATTGTGGCTGCAATAGCCGCGGTTGTTAGTAAACTTTTAAGAACACGCATGTTTTCCTCCCTTATGTGTGTTGGCGGTCTTTAAGAGGCTTCCCCCTGTGATTTTGCAGCCTCTTGTGAGACCACGTGAAGTGACACGCCTGCGGCCTCAAGCATTGAGGCGGCTTTATCAGGGATGCCATCATCTGTAATAACGGTGTGGATTTGCGCCAACGGGCACAGCACAAGGCTTGAGCGTTTCGCAAATTTGCTGCTATCGGCCAATACCACCAATTCATCTGCCTGACCGATCAATTTTTGTTCGGCTTGCACCAAAAGCGGGTCGGCTTCCATCAACCCGATTCTGCCCAGACCATGCGCTCCCATGAACATGCGATGCGCGTAAAAATTTCGCGTCACGTCATTGTCAAAGGGAGATAGAACGATGTTTTGTTCCCGGTAAAGTGTACCGCCGGATATTGTGACCGTGTTTTTGGAATGCTTCAGCAAATGCTCAGCGATCGGAAAAGAATTTGTGAACACCTGCATTCTGCGCGTGGCCAGCGTATGAACCATTTGGAACGTAGTGGTGCCGCCATTTATGATGATCGACTCGCCATCTGCGCAGAGATTTACAGCAGCACTTGCAATGGCTTGCTTTTGCGCAACTTGGAACGTTTTATTCACATCGAAAGGCCGCCCCGCCAGCCCGACAGATTGCGGCGGAGCCAAGGCTTCTGCCCCCCCTCGGATGCGGCGCAGTTTTTTCTCAATGTGTAATGTGGCGATATCTCTGCGTATGGTTGCCTCTGAAGCGCCGGTCAGGTTGCACATATCAATCACAGTGACGACAGGGCGGTCTTGAACCGCTGACAATATCACGCGATGGCGTTCTCGTTCATGCATCTTGTACCTCTCGCTTAAAATGCTGGCGTATGCAGACCTGTTTTGTCAATCATAAAATTTCATATTCAGTCACAAATAATCAAAAATTGCGTATTATTGATTGTTTAGGATTGACAATCTGCCGCAGGGTATGCAGCTTTTTACACAGGATATGGGCTAATTTTCGGTTAAGGAGGGTCCTATGACCATGAGCAACGCGCAATGGCAGCTTGAGCATCTTTGGGATGACAAGGTCGCGCTGGACATGACAGAGCCCGAAAAGCTGTTATATCGCTCGAATTTATTGGGATCTGACAAGCGGATTACCAATTATGGCGGCGGTAATACCAGCGCAAAAGTACAAGAACAGGATCCGTTGACCGATGACGCGGTCGAGGTGCTCTGGGTTAAAGGCTCCGGCGGAGATGTTGGATCGATCAAAATGGATGGGTTTGCCACGCTCTACATGGATAAGTTGCGGGCGTTGAAATCGTTGTATCGCGGCGTTGAATTCGAAGATGAAATGGTAGCATTCTTGCCCCATTGCACGTTTAACTTGAACGCACGCGCAGCCTCGATCGATACGCCCTTACATGCTTATGTGCCCAAGAAACATGTGGATCACATGCATCCAGATGCGATCATCGCAATTGCGGCCTCCAAAAATTCTAAAGCGTTAACCGCAGAAATATTTGGGGATGATATCGGGTGGTTGCCATGGAAAAGGCCTGGATATGAGCTGGGTCTCTGGCTTGAAAATTTTTGTCTAGAAAATCCAAACGCGCGGGGTGTCGTTTTGGAAAGCCATGGTTTGTTCACTTGGGATGATGATGCGAAAACCTGTTACAGTCTGACATTGGAAATCATTCAAAAGGCCATGGATTGGTTTCAAAGCAAAGCAGATAGCCAGCCTGCCTTTGGGGGCGCCTTGCATGAGAGCTTGCCGCCTGTGGAACGGCGCGCGGTGGCCGCCGAGATCATGCCAGCTATCCGAGGCTTGATTTGCGAAAGCCAGCATATGGTCGGCCATTTCAATGACAGCCCGGAAGTGCTTGAATTTGTAAACGCGCATCAGCTGCAAGAGCTGGCGGCGCTTGGAACCTCTTGCCCCGATCATTTTCTGCGCACAAAAATCCGCCCCTTGGTGGTTGATTATAACCCCGATGCGCAGGATATGCAGGCAGTAATCAAGCGATTGCCACAACAGATTGAGGATTATCGAAACGCTTACCGAGCCTATTATACGCGCTGTCAACATGCCGATTCCCCAGCGCTGCGTGACCCCAATCCAATCGTGTATTTGCTGCCGGGGGTGGGTATGATCACCTTTGCCAAAGACAAAGCAACTGCGCGCATATCCGGCGAGTTTTATGTGAATGCGATCAACGTCATGCGCGGGGCGTCTTCTGTCTCTGAATATACCGGTTTGTTGGAACAAGAGGCGTTTGATATTGAATATTGGGCTTTGGAAGAAGCCAAATTGCAACGCATGCCAAAGCCAAAAAGCTTGGCGGGGCGGATTGCGTTGATAACAGGGGCCGCCGGTGGCATCGGGTCCGCAACAGCGCAAAAATATCTGTCCGAAGGGGCTTGCGTGATGTTGGCCGATATTGACGGCGATGGCCTGAACGCTGCAGCGGACCGATTGACAGCCCAATATGGACAGGATGTGGTGCGCGCCGTGGTTATGAACGTTACCAGCGAGGCTGAGATAGCCGCAGCGTTTCAGACAACGGTTTTAGAATTCGGAGGCTTGGATATCGTGGTCTCAAACGCGGGCATTGCGTCTTCGGCTCCGATCGAAGAGACAACGCTTGCGTTATGGAATAAAAACTTTGATATTTTATCGACCGGGTATTTTCTTGTCAGTCGGGCAGCCTTTATCACGATGCGCGCGCAAGCCTTGGGCGGCGCGGTGGTTTTTGTGGCCTCCAAAAACGGATTGGCGGCCAGCCCGAACGCAAGCGCTTATTGCACTGCAAAGGCAGCAGAACTTCATTTGGCCCGTTGTTTAGCCTTAGAGGGGGCAGAGCTTGGTATCCGCGTGAATGTGATAAACCCTGATGCCGTGTTGAAAGGATCAAAAATATGGGAGGGAGACTGGCTCGAACAGCGCGCCTTAACCTATAAAACGGATAAGGATGGTCTGGAAGAAATGTACAGAAACAGATCTTTGCTGAAGAAATCAGTGTTGCCTGAAGATATTGCTGAGGCGGCTTATTTTTTCGCGTCTGACCTGTCAGAAAAATCAACAGGTAATATTTTGAACGTTGATGCGGGAAATAAAGAGGCCTTTACACGTTAGGAGAGCATAGAATGACTGCAACATATGAGAGCGCCCGTGCGATATTTGCTGATTGGAACGTTGATGCAGAAGCTGCTATCGCGCGGCTGGCTCAGGTGGCGATTTCCATTCATTCTTGGCAAGGCGATGATGTGCGCGGCTTCGAAGGGCTGACCGCCGCCTCGGGCGGTGGCATTCAAGCGACGGGTAATTTTCCGGGGCGGGCGCGTAATCCTGCTGAATTGCGTGCGGATTTGGATTTTGCAATCTCGCAGATACCAGGCCGTCATCGTTTGAACTTACATGCGTTTTACATGGATACCGAGGAAACGCCCGATCGCGATGAAATTGAATATAAGCATTTTGTACCTTGGGTCGATTGGGCGAAAGACAGTGACATCAAGCTTGATTTTAATCCAACGTTTTTTGCCCATCCGAAGGCAGATGATAATTTAACGCTTTCGCATCCAGACGCAGGTATTCGAGAGTTTTGGATCGAGCATGGGCGGCGCACGCGCGAGATTGCCGCGCAAATGGGGCAGGCTTTAGGCTCACCTGCGATCAATAATATTTGGGTGCCCGATGGATCCAAGGATATTCCTGTTGATCGTATGGCGGCGCGGCAACGGCTTGAAAAGGCGCTGGATATGATGCTCAGCGAAAAATTTGACCAAAGCCACCTGATTGATGCGGTTGAGTCAAAGCTGTTTGGAATTGGCGTTGAGGCCATGACCGTGGGCAGCCATGAATTTTACCTGGGTTATGCCATCCGCCGCAAAATCGCGCTGTGTTTGGATATGGGGCATTTTCACCCTACGGAAAATATTGCCGATAAGCTAAGCGCGGTCGCATTATCGGTTCCGGAGATTTTGCTGCATGTCTCGCGGCCGATGCGCTGGGACAGCGACCATGTGATTTTGCTGACCGACGAAATTTTACAAATGGCACAAGAGTTGGTGTTTACGGATCTTTTGGAACGCACGCATATTGGCCTTGATTTCTTTGATGCTACAGTCAGCCGTACTGCTGCTTGGGTTGTAGGCGTGCGCAATATGCAAAAAGCGCTTCTTCGGGCGCTGTTATTGCCACAAAAAAGGCTGAAATCGCTTGAACAGAATTTGGATTTCACGGGCAGGTTGATCCTGACAGAAGAGCTGAAGGATTTACCTTTTTCAGCGGTTTGGAATGAATTTTGTGCGCGGCAGAATGTGCCCGTGGGCGCGCAGTTGATGGATAGCTTAACGGCCTATCAAAGCTCTGTTTCAGGGCGGGATGGAGCATAAAGTGTTGATGGTGACAAAAAACTTAGGCTCTTAAGGCGCCGTGTCACGCGTGAGGCTGGCAACCGCGTCAGAAACCAGAAAAAAGAGGCGTTCAGCGCATATATCGCTCAAAATCCTGCCCCCTAAAGGCTGAGCTTTTATAGAGCGTCGTGGCCGTCGAAAAACGACGCAGGCTTGGGTGCGGTTGTTGTTTCAAAAATATTGGATGCGTTTTTTGTTAGCCTGACCAAAAGTCTTAGAGTGGATATTTTATTGTATCTGCGCAGTTCACTCTTGGAGAATTAAGAAAGACTGGTCTAATCAAGCAAAGGCCGTGATAGTAACGCGGCATATGAAAAGGCAGCAGCGTTTCGCCATGACGGATACTCATAAAGGTTTATTCTACACGTTTCTGGGCGTTTTATGCGTTGTACCGGATTCGCTTTTTGTACGGTTGATCACAGCCGAGCCACTGGTAACAGCGTTTTGGAGAAGCTTAATCTCCGGTCTCGTTATCTCGGCCGGTTTGCTTGTATTTAAGGGCGCACCCAGTTTTCGCAATATCTTGTTGATGGGAAAGCTTGGCTGGGCTTATTGCTTTTTGATCGGTTCGACATCTCCGGCTTTTGTAATGGCGGTAAGTCAAACCAGCGTTGCGAATGTTGTGTTTATCTTTGCCTCTATGCCGGTGTTTTCGGCGATTTTCAGCAGCATATTCTTAGGCGAACATATTTCAAGGCGCACTGGTTTGACGATCGTTTTTGTTGGGGTTGGTTTGGCGATCATCGCTTATGGCTCGGGCGAAAATGAATTGGCAAATTGGACGGGGGATCTTTGGGCCGTCTATGTATCTGCTGCCTATGCCGGGGCGCTTACAATGCTGCGCCGATTGAAACATGTTTCAATGATTCCTGCGATTCCAATCGCTTATTTGGGGTCTGCGCTCGTATTGTTTCCCACGCTTGGCTCGGGGCTTGAGATTGAAGCGAATATTATGCTTTATATTTTGCACGGTGTTTTTATCGCGTTGGGCACATGCTTCCTGACGCTTGGCCCCCGCTATATCAGTGCTCCGGAAGTCTCGCTCTTGATCTTACTCGAATCTGTCCTAGCCCCGCTGCTGGTCTGGGCGGTGATTTCGGAAAATCCGGGCTTTTGGGCGCTTGCGGGTGGCACTGTTGTGATTGGAGCTTTGCTGGTGTCCAATGGGAGCTTGTTGCTTAAAACCGCTAAATCGCCTAAAGCCCTTTGATATGTTTATAAATCGTTGTACGCGATACACCCAATCTGCGCGCCACAAGGCTGATATTACCGCCTGAATCCATCCAGGTTTTCTGGATCAAAACGCAGCTTTCCTTGCGCATTGGCGATTGCGCGCAGGGGGCGCAAGGGATAATTTCACCGCCCGACATATTTTGCTCCCCTTCGATGGCCTCGGGGCGAATGATCGTCGTGGCGGAATTGGCAACCAGCACCTGCAGCATTTTTTTCAGCTGGCGTATATGGCCGGGCCATTCCCGGGTTTGCAAAAGGTCGAGAGCCGGTTTTGACAATATATGCTCGGGCGAGATCTCTTTTAAAAGCTCTGCCGCCAGCTTTCTAAAATCCATTCTTTGCGCTAGACTGGGCAACAATATCTGCGTTCCGAAAATACTGTCTAGAAACTCGGGGTCCATATCATGCTCTGTGCGCAAGTCATGCAGGGATAACCGGCTCGAGACAAACACCGCTGCAATTTTATGCTCATAATCGCCCAATTCACATTCTTGGCGCGCCTCAAAGATTTGAACAAAGGTTTTTTGTACGGGCAGCGGCAAATTTTCAATACCACTGATAAACAGGCTGCCGCCTTGGGCTTTGCGCAGCTTATTTTGCGCCAAAGTTGAACCGTTTGGCTGAAAATAAGCCAGCTTGCCTTCGGGCCCAAATAACAGCTCTTCGTGGTTCTCAGAGGTTAATAAATTACATTTTATTTCGACAAAAGGTCGCTTTGGCAGATAGATGTCATGCAATTCTTGCGCTGTGGCTCTTTTCCCAGAGCCTCTGGGCCCTTCGATGAAGATTGGTAAATCATGAGACAGCGCTCGCTCTGCACGCGATAAATGGCGCTTTAAGCCCGAATCTTCGGCGATATAACAGCGCGTTTGCGGTTTTTCACCCGGCGGGAATGCCCGGCCGCGTTGATCCAATATCGCGGCTTTTGAGGCCGCTAAGAGCGACGTGCCTTTTGGATTTATTTCAATAATTCGTTTGGTAGTGGGCTCTTTCATCGCCATGAAAACGGCCGATCCCATCGCATCGTGGATGCGGATGATTTCATTCGAATTTAACCGATTGGCAATGCTCGAATAAGGGATCGCGAAAATATCGCCAAAATGGCGCTTGTGCGACAGGTTAAGCCCATTGAGCATAATTTTTGCATTTATATTTGCACCATCGATAAAGCCATGTTCATCCACAGCTAGCAAAGCGGCGCTGGTGGTAGAAAGATATTCATGGCGCGCGTGAAAGCTGATGATCGATGAGTTGCGGAACTCATCAATAAATAATCTGTTTTCTACATTCTTACAGGCCAACTTTACCAAAGCCAGCGTATGCTGTTGGCGCGATGAAGCATCTGATGTTGCGTCTATCATGCCCACAATTTCATTGTTCTGGCCATATATCGGCGCCGCAAAGCAAGAGAGGTCGCCTAATTTTCGAAAAAAATGGTCGCGGCCTGCAACGATTTGCGAGGTGCCCGTATGCAGGCACAGCCCCAATGCATTCGTGCCGCGGTAATTTTCTGTCCAAATTGAACCGGGGATGACCGCGCGGCCAGCATCGCTGGTTTTGAACTCTTCATCCAGCAGCGCGTCTAAAACCACCCCGCTGCTATCGGCATAGGCAACCATGAAATTGGTCCCTGCGATTTGATTGTATAAAAGTTCCAATTCCGGCGCGACAAATTGTTTTATATATTCGTTTTTTTGTGTGATTTCTAAAAACTCAGTTTCGGATTTCACTGCATCAACGGGCTTTCCGTTTGGGTCTAATCCAAAGGAAGAACTGCGCCGCCAACTGGCCGCAAGCGAGGCTTGAGAGATCTTAATCTCTGTGCCAAGCGCGGTTTGCGTTAGGGTCTCATCTTTAAAACCATTGCCCAATTGGCTCATATCCACCTCCCTTCTGCATTTGTAATAGCGCCAAATAACGGATGCCTCAAACTGGCCATCTGTTCACAAACTGAACACAAATTAGGCGGGTCTGCACATATTTGAACAATTATATGGATTGTTTAGCTGAAAAACCAAGCAATATTTGGCGGAACGTCTGGGAAGGAAAGGCATATTATGAAAGCGCAGGTGCTTAAGCAATACGACGATGATCTAACAGCATCGTCTTGGGTGGATCTGGAAAATGTTCCCGATCCGAAAATCGAAAAAGCCAGTGATGTCATCGTGCGCATCGGCGGCGCAGGGGTCTGCAGAACAGATCTTCACATTATCGAGGGCGTTTGGCGCGAGGCAACCGATGCTGACCGCAAATTACTGCCACTGATCATGGGCCATGAGAATGCTGGCTGGGTCGAAGATGTGGGCAAGGAGGTCGAGGGCCTCAAAAAAGGCGACCCCGTCATCGTGCACCCTAAAATCACCGGTGGTACCTGTCTGGCCTGCCGCCGCGGTCATGACATGCATGGAGAGAATGGATCTTTCCCTGGTGTTGATTGCAATGGGGGCTATGCAGAGGCGTTGAAAACCTCCGTGCGCAACATCGTGAAGCTGCCGCATACTTTGGTTCCCAAGGAAGTGGCAGCCTACGCAGATGCGGGCCTTACGGCTTATCGCGCAGCAAAGAAAGCATCGCGTCACCTGTTGCCGGGTGAGAAATGCGTTGTGATCGGATCTGGTGGCTTGGGCCATATTGGTATTCAGGTTTTGCGGGCCATGTGCGCAGCAGATATTATCGTCGTTGACCCTTCGGATATGGCGTTGAAGCTTGCGGAAAGCTGCGGAGCGGATGCGCTTGTTAAAGCGGATGGCAATGAAGTTGAGAAAGTATTGGAGCTGACCAAAGGCTTGGGCGCCGAAGCCGTCTTGGATTTCGTGGCCGAGCGCGGCACAACAGCCAAGGGCCTTGCGATGACGCGGGCGATGGGCAGCTATTACGTTGTTGGATATGGCGAAGATATCAATGTCAGCGCGTTTGAGATGATCACGACTGAGAAAAACATCATTGGTAACTTGGTTGGAACATGGGCTGAGCTGACCGAATTGATGTCTTTGGCGGATAAAGGCCAGGTTCATTTGGCAACGCAGGAATACAGCTTGGAAGATGCAAATCTGGCTTTGCAAGATTTGAATAACGGCAAGGTAAAAGGGCGGGGAGTCCTTGTACCTTAATTAAATACGAAACCTACTGGGAGGAAGTAAAATGAAGACAAAAGTGAGCATAAGCCTATTGGCGGCGGGCGCAGCCCTGCTGGCTGGTACGGCGCAAGCGGATAAGTGGAGCGATCAGTTTCCGCATATCAAAAACACGGGTGATATCGCGGGCGAATGCTCTTATGAGGCAATGTCGCAAAAAGATTACAGCGGTCAAAAGCTGACAATCAACACCCATGCTGTGCCTGTTATGGGCGAGCCGACTGCGCTTCACGCGGAGCAGTTCAGCGCGTTGACAGGCGCTGAGGTGAACGTCATTCACACGCCTGCAGGTGATCTTTATTCAAAAGCGATGGTTCCGTTTCAAGCGGGTCAGGCGCCTTATGATATCGTGTTTGGTTTTTCCAACTTTATCCGCGACTGGAAGCAATATTTGCAGCCCGTGCCCGCGAAATATGTGAATATGGCACAAATGCAAGACGTTACGCAGAGTCATATTGATGTGAACTCTTGGGGCGGTGAAATGATCCAATTTCCAATCGATGGGGATCGTCATTATCTGAAATACCGCAAAGACGTGATTGATAACCCTGAATATCAGGCAAAGTATAAAGCGGAAACGGGCAAGGAATTGCGGGTTCCGCAAACCTGGAAAGAATATGGCGAAATGGCTGCATTCTTCAATGGTTGGGATTGGGATAATGACGGCGAGCTGGAATATGGTTCAGCCGAAGTTATGAAGAAAGACGATCTGATGTTCGCAGCGTTTTTCAGCCGGTCGGTGGCCTATTCAAAGAACCCGCGGGTTAAAGGCGGCTTCTTCTTCGATCTGGAAACCATGGAACCATTGGTCAATGGACCGGGCTTTGTAGAAGCACTGACAGATTGGGTTGAAGCAACCAAATATGTGCCACCAGGTGGCATTAACTTTGGCCTTGGCGATGAAATCAACTCATTCGGCGGTGGGCAGACATTGTTCAGCTTCTCATGGGATGATGCGTTTGTGGCAGCGATGCAAGATGACAGCCCGATCAAGAACAAAGTTGGCGCAGCGCCATTGCCGGGATCAAACCGGGTGTGGAACCGCGACAGTGCGGCTTGGGAAGATACGTATAACCAAGCACCTTATATCGTTTGGGGTTGGACAGCTGCGGTTGCCAAGAAAAGCAAAAACCACGAGATGGCTTTTGACTATCTATGCTTCTTTGCCAATGACGCCAATCACCAAGCCGATATTGCGATTGGTCGCTTCGGTGTGAACCCGTTCAAGAAATCTGACTTTGTGCCTGAGATTTATGTTGAGCGCCAAGGTTGGGATCCTGAAATTGCGCAGCAATATGCGGATACGCTGATGGAAATGGAAGAAGGCAGCACAAACCGTGTGTTCCCATTGCGGGTGCCGGGTGTTTTCCAATTCAACAGCGCCGTCGCAACCGGCACATCGAAAGCTTTGGCGGGTCAGTTGTCACCGCAAGAAGCCTTGGATGAAGTGGCCGCTGAGTGGAAGAAAATTGTGAAACGTATCGGAGCCGATACAATTCGCGAAGCTTATGCTATTGGTGTTGCACTGGAAGACGCAGAGTAAGCTTTAACACTACTTAAGAGAATTGGAGCGTCCCTTTACTGGGGCGCTTCTTATAAAACAGGGCGATAATCAATGAACTTCAAACATAAATATATGTTTTTGCTTCCCGGGCTTTTGGTCCTTTTGGGCATTTTGATATTTCCAATTGGGTTTACAGTACGCTTAAGCCTTTCAAGCTGGGACAGTTTTTACCCGGCGCTTGATTTTATCGGCTTGGAAAATTACGTGCGCCTGTTCACGGATGATGCGCGGTTCTGGGAAGCATTTGGCCGCTTGAGCTTGCTGTCGCTAACCACCGTCTTCTTGCAATATGTGATCGGGTTTGCATTGGCCCTCATGGTTTGGAAAGACATTGTCTTTCAAAGATTTTTCCGGGTTCTGTTTCTGATCCCGATGATGACAACCCCGGTGATCATGACGGTGATCTGGCGGACCTTCTTCCATGAATCCTTGGGGCCTGTGAATGATATATTAAGCCATTTTGAAATGACACCGCTCTGGCTGAGCAGTGAAGTTCTATCAAAATTTACCGTTATTCTGGTCGAGGTTTGGCAATGGACGCCGTTTATGTTCTTGCTGTTGCTTGCGGGCTTGCTTTCCTTGCCGAAAGAGCCGTTTTTGGCTGCCTCAATTGATGGCGCAGGGCCCATTCGAACCTTCGTTTACGTGACCTTTCCGTTGATGGCGCCAATTTCAATCGGAGCGATTATCATCCGGCTGATTGAAGCCTCAAAAATTATGGATACGGTATATGTTTTAACCTCGGGCGGGCCGGGCACAGCCACCGAGACCTCCAGTTTTTACATCTTCATCAAAGGCTTGCGTGAATTCCAATTTGGTTATTCTGCAGCGCTGTCTTTGACCTATCTGATCATCATGATCATCAGCTTTACGATCATTGCAAAGATTTTGGTCAAACTGATGGTGCGGGGTAATTAATTATGGGCTATTTTTACACCACTCTTAAATATCTTGCGGTTACCCTGTGGTCCGTCTTTGTAATTGCGCCGTTCCTTTGGGCCATTTCGACCTCATTTAAAGATTTCCAATCGGTCACCAATGGGGCCACCTATATCCCTTGGGTGGATTTTGAGCCCACATTGGAAGGCTGGCGGGCGCTTTGGAAATCACCGGCACAGGGCGGCGTAGATATCGTTGAGCCGTTTTTTAACAGCGTGTTCGTGACCTGCGCGGGCAGCTTGATCAGCATTATTTTGGGCACATTGGCGGCCTATGCGTTGTCACGCTTTACCTTCAAGGCGGGCCCTATCCGCAACGGTGATATCACCTTCTTCTTTATCTCGCAGCGTATTATGCCCCCCGTTGTTCTGGCGATTCCGTTCTTTATTATGTTGGGCAAGTTCTCGTTGCTGGATACGTTGCTGGGCCTTATTTTGGTTTATATCGTGCTGCTGATGCCGATCGCGGTGTGGATCATGGTTGATTTTTTTAACAAAGTACCGCGCGAGATCGATGAAACCGCATTGATTGATGGTTGCAACCCGTATCAGGCGTTTTACAAAGTGGTGCTGCCAAACTCGATCCCCGGAATCATCGTGGCGGGCATGTTTTGCATGATCTTCGGTTGGACTGATTTCTTCTTTTCCTTCATTTTGACATTTACAGAAGTGCAGCTTCTACCCGTTGCGATCGTGGCGCTGAATTCATCGATTACGCCTTGGTGGAGCCTGTCTGCGGCCGCTTTGGTCAGCGTTGCGCCGCTGATCTTGGTCGCCTTTATCGTTGAGCGGTTTTTGTCAAAAGGTAACCTATCAGGAGCATTGAAATAAATGTCACTCATTGCCTCAAACCTGCGTCTGAAGCCGGATGCGGAATATCATTTGAATGACGTTTGTTTTGAAATGTCAAAGGGTGAAATCTACACGATTATCGGTCGAACTTTGGCTGGCAAAACCACCTTGCTCAAAACCATTGCGGGATTAATCGCGCCTGAAAGCGGCAGTTTAACTCTGGATGGACGGGATTTTGGCCGCATTCCGGTGTGGAAGCGCGAAGTGGCAATGGTGTATCAGCAATTCATCAATTACCCGCATCTGAGCGTGTATGAAAATGTCGCCTTCCCTTTGAAGCAGCGCCGCATGCCGGCGGGTGAGCTGAACGATCGGGTAATGAAAGCGCTTGCGCAAGTGGGATTAGACGGGTTTGAAAACCGCAAAATCCAAGCCTTGTCGGGCGGCCAGCAACAGCGGGTGGCGCTGGCGCGCTCTTTGGTGAAAGAGGCCAATATTGTGCTGCTGGATGAGCCTTTGGTGAATTTGGATTATAAATTACGCGAACAATTGCGCGAAGAGTTCAAAAATATTTTTAGCGCGAAAGCCTCTGAAAATTCTATTTTGATTTATTCTTCAACGGATCCGGTCGAGGCGATGCAACTGGGCGGGCAGATATTGGTCATGGATGAAGGGCGCATCCTGCAGCAGGCCAGCGCAAAAGAAGTTTATGAGAACCCCAGCTCGACCAAAGTCTCGCAAATCACCAATGATCCGGCGATGAACCTGTTTGAAGGCACCGTGGCCGATGGCAAGATCATCTTAAACGCGGAAATTCAATTTGACCTGCCTCAGCATTGTCAGGCGCTGCCGCATGGCGCCTATGTGTTCGGTCTGAGGGCCGCAGCGATCAGCTTGGCGGAGGGGGGCTTTCCCTTCACCGTTGAACTGTCCGAGATCAGTGGCTCTGAAACCTTCCTGCACCTTAAACATGAGCATGTGCAGGTGGTGGGCCTGTTGGATTCGGTTCAGAATTTTAACATAGGCGAGACCGTGACAGCACAATTTGACACAGCGCATCTTTATGCATTTGCAACGGATGGAAGATTAAAATCCTCACCCTATGGCGGACTGAAGTAATGGCGAAAATTGAACTGCAAAATATTGCGCATTCATATAACCCGCAAGCGGCGGATAAGACCTATGCGTTGAACCCGTTTAATATGACCTGGGTTGATGGTGGCCGTTATGCAATTTTAGGGCCCTCGGGCTGTGGTAAAACCACCATGCTGAACATCATGTCGGGTATCGTGCAACCCTCAGAGGGGAAATTGCTTTTTGATGGTGTGGATGTGACCGCGCTGTCCACGTCTGAGCGTAATATTGCGCAAGTGTTTCAGTTTCCGGTGATTTACGGCACGATGACGGTTGAACAAAACTTGGCCTTTCCTTTGGTGTGCCGGAATTATGAAAAACCTGCGATTGATGCCAAAGTACAGGAAGTGGCTGAAGCGTTAAGCCTGCAGGGTTTGCTGAAAAAATCGGCTAGCCGATTAACCGCAGATCAAAAGCAGCTGATCTCTTTGGGGCGCGGGCTTGTGCGCGATGATGTTGCGGCGGTGTTGATGGATGAACCGCTCACGGTGATTGATCCGGATCTGAAATTCCGCCTGCGCCGGCAGCTTAAAGAGATCAATCAGAAATACCGCTCGACGTTGATCTATGTGACGCATGATCAAAATGAAGCCATGACATTTGCCGAAAACATCATCGTGATGGATGCCGGCAGCATCGTGCAAGTGGGATCGCCTGCTGAGTTGTTTGAGCGCCCCAAAACAACCTTTGTGGGTTATTTTATCGGCGCGCCGGCGATGAACTTTTTTGCTTGTAAAGCCGATGGCAGTAGGTCAGTTGCCTTTGGCGGCGCAACGATTGCAACCCAAACGGACCTTTCAAAAACCGGCTCTGCGGATTTGAAATTGGGCATTCGATCCGAATATATCCAGATCGCCCAGGCAAAGGGGCCGAATACGATCACCGCGCAGGTGCAGCGGGTGGAAGATTTGGGCAATCATAAATTGGTAACTGCGGCCTTTGACGAGTTTGTGATTAAGGTCAAGCTTGAGCGCGATATCGAAGTGCCCGCAGAGCATGTTGAGCTGATGCTACCAGCTGAAAATTGCTGCGTTTATGCTGATAATGTCTTGGTCTAGGGCCCAAAACACGTTTCAAAAGCTTTCAAATGCTAAAACCCGGTTCTCGTGTTGAAAACTGCTCTGGACGTTTGAGGAGGTTTTAAACGGCGCTGGGGAAAGACATGACGCGAATGGTTTTGCGCAAGCCCCCAGCGCCTGCGCGGCATAGCGCGGCAATCGGTTTGCCGGAGGGTTTGAAAGAAGAGCTGGCGGGAAAAGCGGGCTTTTGTGAGGATGGTTTTGTGTTCTGCGCGGCTTGCGCTTGCAATGCGTAAATTGAGCTAAAGTTTATAGCTTGCATCTGGAAACCTACGGTTTGATTTTGTTCCTTTTCATTTAAGATTTAATTTGTATATTTGGGACATGAACGTTTTGGGCCAAAATATCAATTTACGCAACGCGCGGTTAAAAGGGCTGCTTGGTCTAAATCTACTAAGCTGCCTCTGAGCGTGCCGGTATTTGGTGCGTCCGCTCAGAGGAGGCAATTCATATCGCACCCCGAGCTTAGTAGACAATAAAGAGACTCAGATATGACAGATATTTCCCCTAAAGACCGCGTTGTTATTTTCGATACGACCCTGCGCGATGGCGAACAAAGCCCGGGCGCAACAATGACCCATGATGAAAAGTTAGAAATCGCTGAGCTGCTTGATGAGATGGGGGTCGATATCATCGAAGCGGGATTTCCAATCGCATCTGAAGGTGATTTTCGCGCGGTCAGCGAAATTGCACGCCGCAGCACCCATTCGGTGATCTGCGGGCTGGCCCGTGCCAATATTGGCGATATTGATCGCTGCTGGGACGCGGTAAAAAATGCAGAAAAGCCGCGGATCCACACGTTTATAGGAACTTCTCCGTTGCATCGGGCGATCCCGCAATTGGATATGGACCAAATGGCGGATCGGATCCATGAAACGGTGACGCATGCGCGCAACCTATGCGATAATATTCAATGGTCGCCCATGGATGCAACGCGCACCGAACCGGATTATCTTTGCCGCGTGGTCGAAATTGCGATTAAGGCGGGCGCTACAACGATCAACATTCCCGATACGGTTGGGTATACGGCGCCCGTGGAATCTGCCGAGTTGATTCAAATGCTATTGGCGCGCGTGCCCGGCGCAGAGCAGGTGGTATTTGCGACCCATTGTCATAATGATCTGGGGATGGCGACCGCCAATGCCTTGGCCGCGGTGGCGGGCGGTGCGCGCCAAATCGAATGTACGATCAACGGTTTGGGTGAGCGGGCCGGTAATACGGCGCTGGAAGAAGTGGTGATGGCGTTAAAAGTCCGCCGCGATATCATGCCCTATTTCACCAATATCGACAGTACGAAATTGATGAATATTTCGCGCCGCGTGGCCACTGTTTCTGGGTTTCCCGTACAGTTCAACAAAGCCATTGTGGGCAAGAATGCCTTTGCCCATGAAAGCGGCATTCATCAGGACGGAATGCTGAAAAATGCCGAAACGTTCGAAATTATGCGCCCTGAAGATGTTGGGCTTGCGGCGACAAATTTGGTGATGGGGAAGCATTCTGGCCGTGCGGCGTTGCGCTCAAAATTAGAGGAGCTTGGATATAAGCTGGGCGATAACCAGTTGAAAGACGTGTTTGTGCGCTTCAAAGAACTCGCTGATCGGAAAAAAGAAGTTTATGATGATGATCTCATCGCGTTGATGCGGGTGGGTGAAGATGCCGAAAATGACCGCTTGGTACTGAAATCTTTGCGCGTGACCTGCGGAACGGATGGCCCGCAAGAAGCGGTGATGACGCTGTCAATTGAGGGTCAAGATGTTTCGACCACGGCAACCGGGGATGGGCCGGTTGATGCAACTTTCAATGCCGTCAAAGCGCTGTACCCGCATACGGCGCGTCTCCAATTATATCAGGTACACGCGGTGACCGAAGGCACCGATGCACAAGCCACTGTGAGCGTGCGCATGGAAGAGGATGGCAATATTTCCACTGGAGAATCCGCCGATACCGATACCGTGGTTGCCAGTGCCAGAGCCTATTTGAACGCTTTGAACCGGCTTTTGGTGCGCAGAGATCGTATTGGCGAGGATCATAAAGAGATCAATTATAAAGATTACAGCTAAAAGAAAACGGGCCCAAAAGCCCGTTTTTAAATGCGATACCTGTTTATAAGACATATTTTATGAATAAGATATTCGGGAGCATGAAAGCAAAGCAGATGCAAAATACCTTGGCCAGACGCGAGATCTTTCCGAAAGTGCCGTGCCCCAATGCACCCTGCCCATAGGCAATTGCCCCGCCTACCACGGCATAGCCATTTGCCAAACGCCGATTTTGAGAAGCCTCAATTGAGCGTATCGCCGCCTCATAAATGGCGTTTTGATCGGCTGCGTGTGAACTCTTGGTATTCATTTTATATTCCTTTATTCCCATATGGTTGAGATGATGCAACGCCGCTATAGGTCAAGCTGCTTGGCGAAAAGTTACCGGGTTTCTATCTAAAAATTTGAACCATTTTTGCGCTGCAACAGGCCGCCGTGACGCCGGTTATCTTCCTGAGCGAATATCAGCTGGCCAGCCGTGGTTAGATAAGGTGGTATTGCGGTTTACTGAACGGCTCTTGAGCTCAAAAAAATATCTGGGCGTGAACAGATCTATGCTTACTGGGGCAAAAATCTTGCACCAGCAGTCAGATCAAGGGTATCAAGGGCGAAGTTTAAAGAAACCGCCTAGGAAAAAATGATGCCGTATTGTGAGCAAATGCAATGACCTATAGCCGCATTCAACAGCGGGCGCTTGAAGTCTTAGAACCGGGGCGTTCGGGCGATTTATATAGTAAAATCACCGACTATTTGATCGCAGCTTTGGTGATTTTGAACATTATGGCCGTAACACTGGAATCGGTAAGTGATTTTTCAGTCACCTATGCGTCTCCATTTTACTTTTTCGAAGTGTTTAGCGTGGCGATTTTTTCGGTGGAATATTTACTGCGCGTTTGGGCTTGCGCCGCGCGCTCTGATCCTGGCACAAAGCTGTTCGGCAGTTACCGGCTGGGTTATATTTTTAGTTTTAGCGGATTGATCGATATGGTTTCAATCATTCCGTTTTATTTACAGGCTTTGTTTCCGGGGCTGGATTTACGCGTTTTGCGAACCTTGCGTTTGCTGCGTATTTTCAAATTGTCAAATTACAATACAGCAATCGAAGATTTGTTCAGCGCCATTTATGAAGAGCGTAAATCATTTATTGCCGCTCTTTACCTTTTGGTGATTGCTTTCGTTTTGACCTCCTCGTTGATTTATTTCGCCGAAACCAAAGCCCAGCCCGATAAGTTCGGCTCTATTCCGGATTCAATGTATTGGTCATTGATCACCTTGACCACTGTGGGCTATGGCGATGTCAGTCCTGTGACATGGATTGGAAAAGTGATTTCGATCATTACCGCTTTGATGGGCGTATCCGTTGTGGCGCTTTTAACGGGTATTTTAGCCAACGCGTTTAGCAACCAAATCGCCCGTCGGAAGATGATTTTCGAAGATCAAATCCGTGAAGCGCTGCAAGATGGCGTGGTGGATGCTGTAGAAAGCCGATCCTTGGAAGCTTTGCGCAAAGAATTTGGCCTCTCGCCGCAACAAGCAGATGCGTTAATGCGCCATGTTCAACGCGAAAAACGTATGGAATAACGCACAGTTTTTTGCGCGTCAAAAAACGCCGGCGCTGTTTCAAGCTGTATCGCTTTATAGGATGGAAAACGACTTTAATGTCGGTAATGCGAGCGCATAATCCAGCATAATTTTTATACAGGCTTGTATATCCATCCATTTATGAGCGATCCCATTTATGCGCATAGAGGCTTCCGTTTCGACTCCCGCACCGCGCGCTAAACTTTTGCACGGAAACGCGATTTGTGTAGGCTCTATTTTTCTGTTTTCTCTGGCCTTTCCCGCCGCCGACCTCCTGTTGCAGGATTGGGGTGTTTTGGGGTTGATTTCGATCCGCAACATGCTGGCATTTGGCCTAATCCTATTATTGTTTATTGCGCTGTCAGGCGTGCAGGGGCTGCGCGATTTACCATGGGTAAGAGGCTTCTGGATTGGCTTTACAGGCTTTGGAATTGGTTCAACCTTATTGATTTATGCGCAAGCAATAAGCGATCCGATCACCGCCGCTTTGGCGGCTGCGGCGATGCCAATTTCTGCCGTTTTTATTGAGATAATCTTAGATAAACGGCAGCTTACCCTTCCGTTTTCTATTGGGTTGGTGTTGGTTTTGACGGGTGGGTTTGTTGCCACTGGCGCAGGGCTTACTGGTTTTAATTTGGGTTGGGGCCTGATGATCGGGTTGGTCTCCGTGTCGTTTTTTGCCTGGGGATCCCGGGCGAGTGTTGTCAACCTGCCCGAAGCCTCGCCGCTTGCGCGCACTGTCGTAACCACGTTTGGAATGTGGGCTTTTACGCTGCTCTTATGGGGGCTTGGGCGGGTGTTTGGATGGGCAGGGGCGCATATTCCCCCGCCAAGCGCCGGGCATATCATTCCAATGTGTATTTACGCGCTCTTAGGTGTGGGAATTTCGCAATTGCTTTGGGTGAAAGGCGTTGGCGAAATTGGGATCGCAATTGCCTCTTTCCATCTGAACGCAGCGCCGTTTTACGTGATGATCGTGATGGTGGCTTTTGGCCAGAATTTGCAAATCGCGCAGGTCATTGGCGCCACTATTCTGGCATTTGGGGTGATCTTATCGCAAACTAAAAAGGCTTAAGGCCAAAATTCTCCATTGCGCCCCAGCTGCGATGCAGATCAAATATTCGGCTCGCCCTGCAGCCCTAACAGCTTGCGAAACCCTGTCCAATAGCCGGGCAGGCGGGGTGGCTTGGTGAGGCCATCATGAATTTCATGCGCCCATTGTGCCATTTCATCGGCTGCAAACGCGCGGCCCCAATCCAAAAATGCCGTGGCTTCGGCAGGGCGTAAGCGGCAGGCGCTTCCCACCAGCCCGATAAATGTTTCGGCCGGCGAATACCATTCATCTTGAATGCCGGTGACTTTGCGCTGCAAAATTGGCCCCATCACGCGCATCAGGCGGTTTTCAGAAAATTGTAAGAGCAGCTTGCCCATGTCATCACGCGTGTAGTGAATAAGGGGTGGGAACGTATCAAAAAAAACCGCTTTGTCCTGGATGATTGCAAAATTTCGGATTGACGGATGAAACCCGACGCGCCCGTCTTCCGGGCTTAAATTATTCCAAAACCTGGCGATCACTTGGCCGGCCGCGTTCAGCATCTGCAGCGCTTGTGCATGTGAGGCCTTGATCATCAGCGGCCGCATCAACGCATTGCTGTCAAGCGCCTCTTGAACAATCACCGGAAAGCGGCGCCCATCCATCTCTAACAATAAAAACTCTGTCTCTGGCAGCCCAACCCCGGTTTTATGCAGAATGGCGACATAATCGGTATGGTTTTTTGCAAGCTGATCCAGCGCGCCATGGTCCGATAGGCTTTGATATATTTTGATGACTTTGCTGCGGAAAGGCCCCGTACGGGGTTGGAATGGCGCGCAAAAATAGCCCAATTTTGAGATGGTGGTGCCGCGTGCGGTGCTGTCGGCGCGGATCAGTTGTTTTAGCGCGTCTATATCAACCATCCTATGCCCCTTTGCCGTCTTGTGTTCCTAAGGGCGCTATACGCGTTCGCGGGCGGGATGGCCAGAGCCGCAAGGTTAACGATCACAGCGCAGTTGAAGCCCCACTTTGCCTTTCACCGCTTCGGGCCAAACGATGGCGGCCTGATCTTTATCGGATCCGTATTGCAGCTCGATATAAGGCAAAGCATGTCGGCGCGCTCCCGACGCTGTCAGGAGGGGACTTTTTGCGATCAGCGTATCCGCATCCCGGCACTGGGCTTGAAACGGCAGGCGCTGCACCGTGTCGATGGTCCAAAGGGTGGCGGCGCTGTTTTGATGATGCGTTAAGCGCAAAGGGTTGGCGCTTTGGGTGGTGATATTGTTGAAATTATTGCCCTGAAATTGAATTTGAAAAAATCGCTCCCGGTCAAGATCAGATAGGCTGGTATCGACCGCCTCGATGCGGTCAATTGCGCCATTGATGGCACGGAAGGTATTGCCATTCACGCTCAGATCCGACAGGCCGTGGCGCTGGCCATAGGGTTTAAGGACCAAAAAGGAAAAGGATGGCGCGACATTGCTGCATAAGAAAATATTATCGCTAATAGTGAGCGCCGAAAAGCCAAACCCGGTTGTGTAATCAGGATTGGCGTCATGTTCATTGGTCCATTCGATAAAACAATTATCGACATAATTGCCTATGATGGTGCTGGTCGTGTTGGTTTGCGTTAAGGCAATTCCAGCCAGCCGAATGCCGTTTGATCTTTCGTCGCCCTGATAAAAATGATTGCCGCTGATGATATTATTTGAACCGCTTAAAATAGCGAAATGGCGAAAGCGGGATGCGCGGTTATCGCGCAGTTTGATATCATTCGCATTGGCATTCAACGCAATGCTCACCCGGTCTTGTGCTGCAAGCAAGGATTCTGCGGTGATAAAATGGCAGCGGTCAATCAACATGCCTTGGCAGCCCCAACCGGTTGAGGTGAGACCGCGATAGCGGGGTTTGGTAATCACGCAATCGGCGATATGAAACGTATCACCGGCCCGCGCCAGCATGATACCGTTGGCGATACTATTGCATTTGAGGTTGACGTTTTGCAGCATGAATTTCTGCAATTGATCAAAGCCGCTGAAATCGAGCATGTATTTGAAGCGTGTGAAGGTGAAATCTTGCGTTCCTTCGGCATCATAAAGCGCTTCGGAAAGCGTTGCTTCGCCGGTATTGATATCCACAGAGGTCACATAGATCTCGCGGCCAACGCCATTGCCTTCAACCAGTGAGCCGGCTTGGATATTGGCAATATTGTTGAGATTGTACAGTTTTTTGGGATTGGACGGGGCGTAGGTGCCGCGTGAGATGATGATATCGTTTTCCCATGCCGTATTGTGCCGGGCATAGAACTCTCCGTTTCGAATAACCCGCCGCACCGCATATCCCTGCCGCGTGGACACGGCTTTTTGAAGATCGATCGGTGCATTCACGCCGATTGTGCGCCCTCCCAGATCCAACGCGTCATGATCGCCGCTGTTTAAAAGGGCTTGAAAGGCTTTTTTAAAGGCAAGCTCTTCTTCACCAAACGCATCAATATAGGTGGTGAAGTCGAAATTATTCTGCAGCACAAACGGCGCTGATACGGGCAATTTAACCGTACCGCGAAACAGCAATTTCGAGCGCAGCGTCAGGCCCTTTTCAATATAAAATTGCCCTTCTGGCACCAACAATCTACGCCCCGCTGCGGCCTCATCCGCGGCGCTGAACGCATCATAATTTGGGGTTTCGCCATCGCCTATGGCGCCGTAATCGCGGATATCCAAGATATTTGTGCTTTGAAGCATGAATAAGGCGCTGACATCTTCGATCTGCAAGCTTTCAATGCGGATAACCCCGCCATTCTGACCCGTGAGGTCAAGCCCGAAATGGCCATAATCGGGACTAGCGCCCCAAACCATATCCACCCCGTCGCGCAGGCCAGGGCCGATAATAGCGCTGACTTCCAACAATTGGCCATAGGCTGTGGGCACCACCGAGGGGCCTATTTGAGTGACTTGGGCAATATGCGCGCCCGAAGCGGCCCCGGCCCAGCCCGCGATGCGCACCGCCGGAAAATGCCCGCTGATCATTTTAACCCTGCATCTCACCCGGAGATAGGTTTCTTTGAGTATTGGAGTTTGCGTGAAGCTGCGCAATTTTTGTACTTCGATCGTTTTGCGCAGCTCTAGGCAGGCGCCAAAATCGCTATCGCCCAGCACCAAGCTGGCATCCGGGCTTAGATCGTATCCGGGATCGCCGGCCACCCCATCGCCGCTTGACCAATTTTCAAGCCCTTCCGCAAAGGTAGGTGGCGTAAATCTGGCAGCCTCGATTATGCCCAAGCCCATATTCTTCCCTTTTCACATGGTTGCGTGAAGCCGTGTTAGGGTTTTTGGGTTAAGATGGGCCGCGCGCAACGCGCGCTGGGCAGCCAGTTACACGCTGAAATCTGAGCTTGGTAAGATTTCCACCCCGGAAATTTTCCAGCTGTCGCCCAGCTTGACCATATAATATCGCAGATAATGCGCTTTTTTGTTTCGATCAAAAATTTGGATATTTTGGGCCATTCCATGGTGATACGGATCAACGCTTAAAAAGGTTACCTTTCCCGGCTTCCACACCATAGGATAGCCGCGTTTGACCATCGATTCAAAATTATCAGGGCCCCCAAAGATGGATTGAATAGACGGGCTTGCATAACTGAAGGCTTTTGCAAAATCGTCAAGCTGAAACGCCTCTAATTGGCGAGAGATCGTGGCTTGGATATCTTCCTTATCACCGGCGAAGATTGGCGCTGCCAAAAAGAACAGGGCGCATATAAAAGAAATTGGTCGCATATATTTCTCCTCTCTTGCGCAAAAGCTAGATCAGAGATTTATAAAATCAATCTTTCACAAATCCGCCGTTTAAAGCGTGATCGATCAAAGCCACGGTTTCTGTAACGCCGTAAAGGGCAATAAACCCACCAAACCGTGGGCCTTGACTGGCGCCCAATAGCACCTCGTAAATGGCTTTGAACCAAGCGCGCAGCGGTTCAAAACGCTCGCGGCCACAGGCAAATACGATGCTTTGCAGCTGTTCGGGGTCAAGCGGCCCCTGATAGGCCGCCAATTGATCGCGTAAATCCTGAAGCGCGGTGCGCTCAAGATCAGAGGGCGCACGGTAGGTTTTGGTGGGTTTAACGAAATCATTATAATAGCGCACGGCAAACCCTGCGGCTTGATCTAGACCGGGATGAGTGGCGGCTGAGCTATCCGGAGCGTAGCGCTGAATAAAGCCCCATAATTGGTCTTTTTCATCGGCATTGGCAACCGCAGCCAGATTCAGCAACATGCTAAAAGACACGGCCATATCGGGCTTTGGCGCATTCTGCCCGTGAATATGAAAAATGGGGTTGTTCAATTGCGCCGCCAGCTCTTGTGTGTGGAAGGCTTTGAGCTGTTGCTGATATTCATCCATGGCCTTCGGAATCACGTCAAAATGCATCCGTTTTGCGGTTTTTGGTTTGAGATACATAAAATAAGACAGGCTTTCGGTGGTGGCATAGCGCAGCCATTCGTCAATAGAGACCCCGTTGCCTGAGGTTTTAGAAATTTTCTGCCCCTGCTCGTCTAAGAAAAGCTCATAGGTAAAATGTTCGGGGGCGCGCGCGCCCAAAAGGCGGCAAATTTTGTCATAAATAGGGGTATTGGTTGAGTGGTCTTTGCCATACATTTCAAAGTCAACGCCCAGCGCCGCCCAGCGGGCGCCAAAATCAGGTTTCCATTGAAGTTTGACATTGCCACCGGTCACTGGAAGGGTGAATTCACGCCCGTCTTCATCATCGAATGTCACCGTGCCCGCTTGCGCATCAACCGCCTTCATCGGCACGTAAAGCACCCGGCCCGTTTCCGGGTGTATCGGTAGAAATATTGAATAGCTCTGGCGCCGCTCTTCGCGCAACGAGGCGAGCATCACCTCCATAATCGCGTCGTATTTTTCCGCCGCGCGCAATAGAACTTTGTCAAACTGGCCTGATCGGTAAAATTCTGTGGCCGAGTAAAATTCATAGTCAAACCCGAACGTGTCTAAAAACCGGCGCAGCATGGCATTGTTATGGTGGCCAAAGCTTTCATAATCGCCAAACGGGTCGGGCACAGAGGTCAGCGGCTTTTGCATATGAGCGTGCAAACGCTCTGGGTTTGGCACGTTGCCCGGAACTTTGCGCATACCGTCCAAATCATCAGAAAAACAGATTAACTTGGTTGGGATATCACTGATTTGTTGAAATGCGCGCATCACCATTGTGGTGCGCGACACTTCGCCAAACGTACCAATATGGGGAAGGCCAGAAGGCCCATAGCCCGTTTCAAACAGCACATAGCCTTTTTCCGGTGGCGCCGCAGAATAGCGTTTGAGCAGCCGGCGCGCCTCTTCAAAAGGCCAAGCTTTCGCACTTAGGGCGAGGTCACGCATATTCGACATTGCTTCGTTCTCCGAGATTGTCAGCAGGTCTGGTCGCAAATTTCTGCTGAAGGTTGCGGCTTCCTATTGCGACTGGACCAATAGGTCAATATTCTCTAAAAAAGACCTGTCGCTGTAGGATCAGATAATGGCCGAAAATATCCCAAAAGTTTTAACCTCACAGGATTGTTTGGTGACATTGATGATGGCAATCTCGGCCTCGGATGGGCGCATTTTAACCGCTGAGCTGGTCAAAATTCAGTCGGCCGTGAACCATTTGCCAATTTTTGCCGATTATGACGTGGATCGATTCACGCTGATGTCGCAGGTGGTTTTTAATCTTTTTGAAAAAGAAGATGGGTTGGATATGCTTTTTGGCCTCATTCGCGAAAACCTACCGGATCGATTATTTGAAACCGCCTATGCTTTATGTTGCGATGTGGCGGCGGCGGATGGCATCATTCGTGAGCCTGAATTGCGGCTTTTGGAAGAGATGCGATATGAGCTGAATATCGATCGTTTGCACGCCGCCGCGATCGAGCGCGGCGCGCGCGCGCGCCACGTCACAGCCTAGCGCGGTTTAAAGCTGTTGCGACCATTTTCGCAGCACGTTTTGCTGCACTTGTTTGGCCCGTCTGTTCCAGTAACGCGCATTTCGCGAGGTTTCTCGGGCTGAGGCCAATAATTTTTGGCGCTGCTCAAGATCTTGACAGAAAATGGCAAATGCATAGGGCCGTGCAACCCCTTGCGTGACATAGCCCGCCAAGGCGCTGACATAATGCAACGTTCCGGTTTTCGCCAGGATTAGCGCCGCGGATGTGCGATCAATATTGCCACGGGGATCTCGCGGTTTGATTTTCTTCATCAATTGCGGAAACTCTGGCCATATCAGCAGCGCTTTTTGCAGCGCGCCTACCATGTCATTGGGTGTCACCCGGGACGCAGCGCCGAGCCCCGAATGGTCAATGAATAGGCTATTTTGCATATCTAATCTGGCTTTTGCCCACCGCGTCATGTGGCGCGCCGAGGCCTCTAATTGTCCAATAGTGCCGCCGCTGGCGCGGGTGGCGGCCAAGCCCAGCATTTCGGCGGTGATATTGGTAGAATATTTCATCATATCTTTGATGATTTCTGGTAAGGGATCGCTTTGATAATTCGCCAGTACGGTCTGAGCAGCTGGCATATTGGCCGCTTCGGCTTTGGGCAGCGCGACGCCTTGTGTCTTTAACAGACTGCGCAGGACCTCAGCCGTATGGGCAGCGGGGCGCCTAACCGGCAACCAACGTCCACCAGTTTTGCCAAGGGCGCTGCGGGCAACATTCCATTCTTCATAATCAGATCTTGCAGAATATTTGAACACTGGCGCGCCGCGCTTTTCAATCACCAGTTTGACACCGCTCACTGTGGGGCGGTGGTTCAAGCCGCGCGCTTCAAGCCAAGTTTGATAGCGCCCATTCTTTAACTTCCATTCAAAGAATACCCTATTGTTGTTCAGGTTCAGGCCGGAAAGGGCTGGGTTATAACCTACATGTGCCGGTTGTTGGGGATCGATCTGATATATCTCTTTATAAGTACCAGTGGCATAAAGAAAGCGGCCCGTTATTGTTTTTAAGCCCGTCTTAGCCAGCGCTTTGGCCAATTGTCCCAAAGCATCAGTGGTCAGAGTTGGATCCCCATCTCCTTGCAAGATAAGATCGCCGGTTAAAACGCCATCTTTCACTTGCCCGGTGGTGGAAAGCGTGGTGTTAAAGCGAAAATCCCTGCCCAGTTTATCAAGCGCATAAAGCGCGGTGATCGCTTTGGTAACGCTGGCCGGCGCAAACCTATCCTCTCCGCGGTGGTTCTCGATCAACCCGCCCTGCGCTAGATCGTATACCGCGCAGCCGCGCTTGCCGCTGAGGCTGGGTGTGGCCAAAGCGCTGCGCAAGGCCGCAAAAGGTTGCGGAGCAGGGCGCGGTTTGGGCCGTAAGCTGCGCAGAGGCGCCGTGGCGGCGGCTGGTGAAGCCAAAAGTGAAGCTGCAAGCCAGGCTGCGAATTTTCGCCTTGTTATTTTATCGCTCATATCCACACATATTCTTCGCTTGAGGCGTTTTAAATCCGAAAAAAGCCTGTGTAATGCCCAGGGCGATTTTGATTATGTTGGTTGCGATGTCATTGACCCCTTTAGGGGATACGGCGGGTAAATTGATGACAGACCAAAGCGCTCTTTTACCGTTTTTCGCCGCTTGGAGCAGGTTTACGGTTGGCGCCCTCATATTGGCGTTTTTTGTGCGCCGTGCCGCGTATAAATTGTTGTTCGATTGGCGTATCATTGCGCGGGCCAGCATATTGGTCTGCGGTATTACGTCCATTCTAACAGCCCTTTCCACTGTTCCAATTGCCACCGTGTATGCGGTGTTTTTCATCGGCCCTTTGATCAGCTATATCCTAGCTGTTCTTTTTCTGAAAGAGCCCATTGGCCCGCTGCATTTAGCGTTGGTTGCAGGTGCTTTTACAGGGGTTTTGATCGTGTTGCAGCCGCAGGGCCAATTTGATCCAAATCTTGCTTTTGCTGTGTTGGTAGGGCTGTGTTATGAGGTTTTTTTTGCCTTGTCGCGCGCGCTGTCCAAAATTGCGCCACCGGTGGAGATTGCGGCCACTCAATTGGTCTATGGGGCATTTGTTCTTTTGCCTTTTGCGGCTTGGAATTGGCCGGGCAAAACCCTTGTACTGGTTTTTGGGAGGGCGGTATCCGGGATTGCCTCAACGGCTGGCATGTTGCTTTTACTAAGCGCCTATGCTTTGGCGCCTTTCGTTTTATTGCCAGATCGTTGTCGCTGCGATCAGCGGCGCAGTGGTTTTTGAGGATTGGCCGAATATGCTCAGCTGGACCGGCATTTTGGTTATTTTACTCTGCGGCGGCCTCTCCGCCAGCCGGTTGAGCGGCCCGAAGGCGCAGCCGGGTTGAGGAGATATTCGTCATTGGAATGGGAAGATAGCACCAGCAAGGCGCGCTTTGGCGGCCTAAAAGCTGGCTTTGATGCCTTGGCAGGCGGGCCGCACGATAAATTCTGCTGGCGCGCGCGTTAAGCGGCGCCATCTGGTCGCCGGGCCGCGCCAATATGCCAATGGGCACCGAATTCATAATGGTTTCCCATGCGTGCCATTTGTGAAACTGGTTCAGGTTATCGGCGCCCATCAGCCAAATAAAACGATATTGTGGATAGCGTTGTTTTAAGGCTGCAATCGTGTCGGATGTAAAACAGGTGCCGAGGTCACTTTCAATGCTGGTGATGTCAACCTTTGGGTGCTCCATCATTTGTTTTGCCGCGCGTATTCTGGATAAAAGCGGGTCTGGCCCCGTTGTTTTGAGCGGATTGGCGGGGCTGACCACCCACCAAACCCGATCAAGCCCGAAGCGGCGCAGCGCGTGCCGCGTTATTTCAACATGCCCCGCATGCGCAGGGTCGAAAGAGCCGCCCAAAAGGCCAATGATGCGTTGTGCTGGCATACTCTGCTCGCGTTTTTCTGGTTCGTGCGGGGCACGGATCGTATTCTTCTTCAATAACCACCCTAAAGGCAGAAGTCATCCCCGCCGCTCCGGCTGCATCTGCAGAGTTTAAATTTTAACCTGAGGCGTTGCCCCCGCGCCCCCATTTGGGTATCTAACCATTCTGAATTACTGCCCTAAGGAGCAATCGAGATGGCCGCGTATCAATATGTCTATCACATGGATGGTGTTTCAAAGACCTATCCGGGGGGTAAGAAATGCTTTGAGAATATTCGATTGTCATTTTTGCCCGGCGTAAAAATCGGTGTGGTTGGGGTGAATGGCGCGGGTAAATCGACGCTGATGAAAATTATGGCAGGGCTTGATAAAGATTTCACAGGCGAAGCCTGGTCGGCCGAAGGCGCAAAAGTCGGCTATTTGTCGCAAGAGCCTAAATTGGACGAAGAGCTGAGCGTTCGCGATAACGTTATGCTGGGCGTGGCCGAGAAAAAAGCCATTTTGGAACGCTATAATGAGCTGGCAATGAATTATTCCGATGAAACTGCGGATGAAATGGCCAATCTTCAAGATAAGATCGATGCAGAAAACCTGTGGGATTTGGATAGCCAAATCGATGTGGCAATGGAGGCGCTGAGATGCCCAGATGATGAGGCTGATGTGGCCACGTTATCCGGGGGTGAGCGGCGTCGGGTGGCCCTGTGCCGGTTGCTGCTCGAGGCGCCCGATATGCTGCTACTCGATGAACCGACCAACCATTTGGACGCAGAAACCATCGCGTGGCTGCAGCAGCATCTGATCGATTATAAGGGTACAATTTTGATTGTGACGCATGATCGTTATTTCTTGGATGATATCACCGGTTGGATTCTTGAGCTGGATCGCGGCAGCGGCATTCCTTATGAGGGAAATTACTCAAGCTGGCTGGAACAAAAGGCCAAACGCCTTTCGCAAGAGGCACGCGAGGATAAGAGCCGGCAAAAAACGCTTGAGCGCGAATTGGAATGGATGCGCCAGGGTCAAAAAGCCCGGCAAGCCAAACAAAAAGCCCGGATCAATGCCTATAATGATCTGGCAAATCAATCCGAGCGCGAGAAAATTAGCCGCGCGCAAATCGTTATTCCAAACGGGCCGCGGCTAGGTGGTAAAGTGATCGAGGTGGATGGTTTACACAAAGCCATGGGTGACAAACTGCTGATCGAAAATCTTGAGTTTTCTTTGCCACCAGGGGGTATCGTGGGGGTGATTGGCCCGAACGGGGCTGGCAAATCAACGCTTTTCAAAATGCTCACGCAGCATGAAGCGCCGGATGCGGGCGCTATTACCTATGGGGATACGGTTGAATTATCCTATGTTGATCAGTCGCGGGATGATTTGAAAGACGATGCTACCGTGTGGGAGGCGATCGCCGATGGTCAAGATATCATCCATCTTGGTGATGCCGAAGTGAATTCACGTGCCTATTGCTCGGCGTTTAATTTCAAAGGGGGCGATCAACAAAAAAAGGTGGGGTTGCTGTCTGGAGGAGAGCGTAATCGCGTTCATATGGCCCGGCTGCTAAAATCAGGCGGTAACGTATTGCTGCTCGATGAACCGACCAATGATCTTGATGTAGAAACCTTGCGCGCGCTTGAGGATGCGCTGGTCGATTTTGCAGGTTGCGCGGTTGTGATCTCGCATGATCGCTTTTTCTTAGACCGGATTTGCACGCATATTTTGGCCTTTGAAGGCGAGGCGCATGTGGAATGGTTTGAAGGAAATTTTGCCGATTATGAAGAGGATAAGAAACGGCGATTGGGGGCGGATGCTTTAAAGCCAAAGCGGATAAAGCATAAAAAGTTTTCTCGATAATAGCGGATAATTCTATACCGACTGAAGAAGTCTGCAATTGAGAGGATAACTTTTAAGTTCCAGGGTGTTTCTCTGACAAATATATTGAATATAACGGCTGATCTTGTTTTACTCTGAGAGGTAGAATGGAGAAAGAGCTTATGAAAAAATTTGTCATTATGGCGGCTGTAATCTGCGGTCTGAGTGGGTGCAGCACGTTGTCTGATTATAATATGAACCCTGCAGACTGGTTTTCAGGCGCAAGCGAGTAAACTGC